>BNJS01000505.1_pt1 | contig 266589 bp, 333 predicted proteins | sample 8540461 | NCBI WGS metagenome assembly BNJS01 (sample SAMD00202454, study PRJDB9452) | human saliva metagenome | isolation source: human saliva | place: Japan | reverse complement strand
ATGTATTACTTTTGAGGCCTTTTGCGTTCCTGCTGAATGGACAGAACTGCTGGAACAGGAAGGTTTTTGTAAAAATAGAAACTAATCCTATGCACCTTTTTAGAGCCTAAAAGAATGATAGATGATGAAGGATTTTTCGCACATTGAAAAGTGCATTTAATATCTTAACAAATCCTTCTGCACGAAAAAGAGAATTTTTGCAATGAGAAAGGTTTTCAGAACCTACGAAAATCATTTAAATGCCGTAGTCATCATTGCTGAAAAGAAATAATAAAAATGTTTTTCTTTATTTTTAATTAAAAAGGATATTAAAAATTAATATCCTTTTTATTAGTTTTTATATTTCTCTTGATAATCTTCTCTGAGATGCTTTGATAACTTCTTTTGCGTGTTTAGCATCATAGACTTCATCTATTCTGCATGCCACAGGCTCACCAGGAAGATTTTTATATGTCAAGAAATAGTGCATCAGTCTATCTACTTCAGCCTTAGGAAGTTCTGAAATATCTTTTGATATGCCCATAAGACTGGTCTCCTACTAATACAGCTACGATTTTATCATCAGCCTCGCCTTTGTCTATCATCTTGAACCCACCGATTGGCACTGCTTCCAGCAAAATACCACCAACAGGAACATTGTGGCTACTCAATACGCAGATATCTAGTGGATCGTGGTCTCCTTCCGTAATGTCTGAAGCGCCTCTTTTTCACTGCAAGTTCCTTTTACTCTCTCATCGCAGTAAGTTCTTGGAACAAAGCCATAGAGCAGGAATTATATTAGAAAATTTCTGCGGTCTGTCTACTTAGATGTCCGCTTTCTTTATCGATTTCATATTTAATAGTATCTGATGGAACTATTTCACAAAAACATTAACTACATCTGGTGCTTTTTCCCCCAGCTGAAATTCCATGCCAAGGATGTGCTTTAAAAGTTGGAATCATTATACTATATTTATTTTTAAATTATACTACTTATTTCATTTCTAAGGTTTTGGATAGTATCCGAGATATAATCCTCGCCATCCACATACCCCATCAAAAACAGAGTTTTTAAACTCCTGCAAAGAAGCTATTTGGGCTGTTTTTCCAAAGTCTTATGGAGAAGCTGGAGAACATTATTTTTAGAATTTAAAATATTATTCCAAGAATCTTGGCTGATATAAAGCTGTTGTGAAGCATTATACTCAAATTCTTCCATAATATTTTTCCACCAAAAAACACAAATTCTACAGCAGCCAATTCCTTGTCAAACTTCTGAACCAAGTTAGAAGGCTTCATTCTCTCCAAAAACAAAGTCATCCTTTCATACGCCTGTAATCTTATCTGTGCATTGGATTTCCCTGAAATAATACTCAATTCTTTGTTTTTCAACTTAATGAACTGAAACACAAACTGTCTCAACAATATCACGAAAAGGAACTGCCATGATTAAAAGCAAAACCGTAAGGCAGCAGGTCATCAAAATTGCTCATTTTTTTAAAAAATCAAAAGTGTGCAAATGTAAGAAATTTTATGAAACCAATACCTCTCCTGTCATTTTCAGGAATTTTTATTCCCATAATGTGGAGAATGGTAGGCGCTACATCGCCCAATTTTTTCCTTTTTTTGAGCTGCCATTTTTGTCTTTATCCATCACAATCAGAGGAACTAAACTAGTGGTATGGTTGGTATTAGGTGAGCCATCTTCGTTTATCATATAGTCCGAATTCCCATGGTCAGCGAGGATAAGCACTGTGTAGCCGTTTTCATAGGCTGTATTGGCTACCTCTTTTATGCATTCATCCACCACTTCGCAGGCTTTTACCACTGCATCAAAAACGCCCGTATGTCCCACCATATCAGGGTTAGCAAAATTTAGACAAACAAAATCCGCTGTCTGTTTCTGCAATTCTGGAATGATGGCATTACGAATATCAAAAGCCGCCATTTCAGGCTTTTAAATCATAAGTTTTCACATCCCTAGGACTTGGGCAGAGTATTCTTTTTCGTTTTTCAAATTCGGTTTCGCGCCCTCCTGAAAAGAAGAATGTCACATGAGGATATTTTTCGGTTTCGGCGATTCTATTTGTGATTTTCCTTCTCTTTCCAAAACTTCCCCCAGGTGTCTCGTGGATAATTTCTTCATCATAGACGATTTTGATGTTTTCAAAATCTCTGTCATAGTTGGTCATTGTCACAAAAATAGAGATTCAGTTTTTTCATTCCAAATTCTGGAAAAATCCTTCTGTGAAAGAACTTCTGTAAGTTCACGGCCTCTGTCTGTACGGAAATTGTAGAAAATAACCACATCACCTTCCTGAATATTTCCCACAGGATTTTTGATTTTTCATCAGTTAAGATAATCGGTTCGATAAATTCATCCAAAAACATTATTTTTGGTAAGAATTTTCCACCGCTTCCAGTGCATTTTGTGTTTTTACCCCACTCCATTGACCAAAGCATCGTAGGCTTTTTTACTCGTTCCCAGCGTTTGTCCCTATCCATCGCAAAAACGCCCTGTAACAGTCGCCAGTTTTCCTGTGGTTTTTGGATAAATACTCCTGAATCTCTTTTATAAAAACTTTCCCTCTATGCGGGTCGCAGTCACGCCCATCAGTAAAAGGCATGAACGAAAACATTTTTCAATCCCAAATCTTTGGCTTCATCCAGAAGAGCCTCTAAATGAGTGATATGCGAATGAACACCACCATCAGACAACAGCCCAAGGAGATGGACATTTTTATTGTTTTTCTGTGCATGTAAAAAATGCCTCTTGGATAGGTTTTTCTTTACCCAAAGTTCCATTTTTACAGCTAAATTAAGCCTCGTAAGATTCTGATGAGACAACCCTTCCGCGCCCAAATTCATATGTCCTACTTCGGAATTCCCTGATTTGTCCTTCGGGAAGCCCCACTTCAAAGCCAGATGCATGCAACTGAGTGTGAGGATATTTCTGATAGCAGCTGTCCACAAACGGCGTGTGAGCCTTAGTAATAGCACATACTTCGGGATTTTTCAGCCAATCCCCAGCCGTCTAATATTGCGAGTAAAACTTTTTGACATTTTTTTATAATTTTACTGCTAATTTACGAAAATTTATTGATTTTAGTTTTGTTTTTCATTGGGTAATTCTATGCTTGAAACTGGTTTTTCATCAGGAAGGTTAATAAATTGATAATAAAGCACTTTGGATAAAAATGATTTATCTTTTGATCTTCAATATCTTCAATACGATAAGTGGAATAAATTGCTTCATTAGGATAATATTCCAAAAGCAGAGAATCATTAAAATCAAATTTATAAACAGCTTCAAAAATCATTTACTTTCTGAACTTTTTATATTATAAATTGTCCCCAAATCAACCCCAGTTTACGAAGCTGCAAAGCAAAAAGTGTTCCGTAGAAATACCAAATCATTTGGTTAAAAAGATAATAATTGGTTTTTCTATGCTCTATCTTTAAGTAAGTGAATATCAGACCAATAACGGACAAAATAAGAAATGCATAAACTCCCAGCCTTTTTGTAGGTAAGCCCCCAGTGGTAGATGTATTCAGTGTTTTGATAAGGGCAGAAAAGGACAAGTAGCGAGTTAAGAACTATCCACATTTTAGCTAACTTTTTTTAAGTAACAATGATTTATCATCAAAAATTAAAATAAGACCTAAAATAAAAGCATCAATAGTAAAACTGCCATCACAATGGACAAAATAACCACATTTACACGGTTGTGCGTGTCCGCGGAAAAGGTTTTCCACAGCCTGTCTGTATCAACTTGGAAAAACTGTTCATAATTAAAAACCAGAATAAAAACCAACAAAAGAAGATTGAGCAGAACAAAAGTCAGCACGCCTATTTTTTTCTTTTCAGAATCAAGGTCTAAAAACTCTAACATTGGTGTAAATTTCTGATTTTTAACCCTTTCTGAAAAAAATCATTTTGCAGAAATTGATTTCAGCGCAAGAAAAATTTTGCCCTGAAAAATTCCAATAACCAAACGAAAAATAAAATGCCAAAGCAGCCACCACGAAAAACCAGCCGTCAATGTCCAATTCATAAAGATAAACCTCTGAAAATATGGAACTTCCATGCTGTAAATCCAGAAAAAGAATAAGAAAAACAGGATAGGGATTACTAAAATAATGATTGATTTAAAAATTAAATTTAGAGTTTCCATCTCTGACAATCCATGTATTAAAAATCAAAGAAACGATACGGAAAAAGCGATATTATTCATCGTCGCTATCGGAACTGCCAGAATACTTTTGAGCCTCTATATTTTGACTTAAATCTCAGCAGCAGCAGGGAAAAAGAAACCGCCAAAACGAAACGAAATCACCATACCACATAAATGCAAAAGCGGATAAAATAGTCAATGTAAAAATGATAAAAACTCCCTATTTTTCCTTTTTGTGGGTTTTTACCAGAGTGATAACACTGAGAAAAAATAGCCAAAAGTCCGACATTTAAAGCCAAAAAGATTCCCTGTAAAAAACAATGCTAGCTAGCCATTGCTGTAGTCAGCATAATTAAATGATGTGTTTTCATAATATTTAAAAATTAAATTAACAATCCAAAGAACTTTGCGTTTCAAAGTTTAAAAACATATAGTTATTTCTTCAATAATTTTTCTAAAAGTATTGATATGCTGACTAAAAGCCTCTCCCGCCTGCGTAACGCGATAGGAAGTTTTTGGTTTTTGCCAACGAATTCTTTTTCACCTCGATATATCCTGTCTTTTCCAAGGGCAGTGCTATGACTCGCCAAGTTACCATCAGTGATGTTAAGGTTTTTCATTTCCTGAAATCAACCCAGTCATTCACGATAAGAACGGACATAATGCCCAGCCTTACGCGACTTTCAAATTCCTTATTGAGTTGATTGATATTAAACATTTTCACTAAAATTATTGATACTTTTTATACAAAATAAGCCCATAAATAATATGCAGCACCCCAAATCCTAACGCCCAGAATACCAATCCATACCCCAGCAAAAATGATGAGAGCAAGCCTAAAATAACCTCGTAGGCACTAAATATCTGATGTCAGAATAAGTGTATTTAGAGGCGTTGATAAGGACAATCCATAAAAATCAATGTACAAGGCGCTAAAAATGCATAAAAATGATGAAAAATAAGCCCTAAACAAAAGAAAATCTCCCCAGTAACCAACGGAATGGAGAATGATTATCAGAAGTTTAGTAGATGTAGTCAGATAGAGAGTTCATTTCTTTTTACTCTTTCTGACTGTGAAGAAAACAGCTGCAGCCAAAGAAAAACAAAGCACAACAAAGAGCAACTAAAATCAGTTCAGATATAAAAATTAAAATCATAAAAATTTAGGATATCTATCAAAATAACTAATCCCTTCCCTTTCAAAAAGCGAAAAACACATACACCGCTCCCAAAATAGCAAAAATCCCTACAAAAACTCACTGAAAGCCCACTCAGAGATGAAGGAGAACTTTTCTCCCATACATAGAGGCAGATATGAGATAAATCTTCTTGATAATTTTTAGTATCCATAAAAAGAACTTTGAGTGCAAAAGTTAATATTTATTTTGAAAAAATCAAAAATTATTTAATTGTTTTTAGCGTTAAAAGTACTTATTCTTTTTGTTTTATCAAAGATGATGACAGGAGCAGGAACCTTATCATAAGGATTATTGTATTCCCAAAAGAAAGGAATGGTATTCTTTGACTATTTCGCCTTTTTGAGCATCTATTTCTATATTAACCATAGTGATACAGATCTTACTTTGGTTCTCTGATGAGCATCCCAGCTGATATACTACATAGGAACTTCTTTTTCATTGATTTTTCTGTATATCCTTGTATACATGCCTAATAATTCTGCTTTTACGGCTTTTTTCATATGCTAAAACCTTCTCTAATGGATATTTTCAAAAGGTTTGTCATAATCTATACTCTTTATTAGGATACTGCCTGTCATCACAGAAATTCCATGTTCCTATACGAAAACCTCCTCCATCAAAAACTTTACCTTCTTCTTTTAGGGATTCCTGTAGAATAAAAAAATGATAAAGAAATTTTACATCAATTCATTTTTAAAGACACATAACATATAACCTCTTTTTGGTAGTAATTTCTGTAGCCTGATTTCCCAAGCTGTCAGTATAAATATATTCTCCGCTTTTTCTTATTTTCATTACGTCGTTTGATATCAAACTCAGCTTTTTATCTGCTCGTTTTTACTTCAGTTTTTGTCCTGTCCATTGCATGAGAACATGACAAAGCAGATGGAATAAAATTATCTTTTCATCAAAGGTATTTATAAAGCCCTACAAAAATAGAGCTTATTTTATATAAAATTATTTTTCAAAGAATCTTCTAACTTGAACTGGTTATACTTATCCATATTGTCAAATTCAGTAGATTTCCTTTCAGGTACTTACTACTTTCTACATTTTTGAGGCTCAATGGAATGCCATTTTTCAAGGTAAGGAGCGTGCAGATGTTTTCTCTTCTCTGTTTCCATCAATTTATTCATTTCATTGATTTTCGTTTGCTTTTGAAAGCTCTCGATTTGTCCATGTCCTTTCATCATCCTTTAAATGAACCATAAGCCAAACCTTGCAGCGACTAAAACATAGTTTCCATCAATCTCTAATGCCTTTTGAATGATTTTTCCAATCGCCACAGTAGCATTATCTTGATTTCAAAAACCTAAAATTATACCAAAGACTCTTTGTCATTAGGGTTTTTAGCAACGAGTTTTTAAAGGTTTTTGGATAAATTCTGAATTTTTCCAGATCTGTAATAAAGCAACTCACTTTAATTCGACAATCTCTGATTGTGAGGAATTTTCTAAGTCCTTTTCTATCCGAAAACCAAAAGCTTTCATCATATCTCGCAGCATCCACCAAAAAGTCTTATGTTTGATTTGTCATAAGCTCTAGTTCTACGCTTGGGGTCGATTGAGTTTTAGGTCTTTGTATTCATTTGACCAGATTTTTAATCAATTCAAAAGGGTTTTTATCAAAAGACCGAACCCGCCCAGTTTTCACATCTGTTGCCAAATACCGAGTTGTAACTCCGCATATCCACTGTTAATCAGACCATTATAAATCTCTATCGCTTCTGTGTTCTTTCTCCAGCCGACTCGATAGTTTATCCCTGCGTAGTATCACGCGACAGTTTCTCACAGCACCCATCAGTTTTGTAGTACGTCTATCACTGCATTTTGCTAGCTGCCTGCTTGTGCCATTTTGCCCGATGTACTTTGTCAGCTTCATCGCTTGCAGATTTTCAAAAGCGGATTTACAAACTATTTACTCATAGTAGATTTTTGGAGTATAATTTTCAGCTTTTAATCCTTGTATTCCAATCAGCCGCTTCTTTCCTGCGAAAGACTGCTTTCATCTTTTCATCGCTGTCACCGCATGAAATCGTGCTGATCTGCGATTTCACCTAAAAGAGCCGCCTCCTTCTCGTCCTTCAACATCCGGCCCGATAAACTTTCGCTTTCGTGCAACCGCAGTGTTCCGCCCTAAAACCGATGGCTCGAAGCAGATACAGCTTGCTGGTCGTTCAATAAACCTTCGAAACCTTTGAGAAATTTCTGCTTTAGCTGCTGCTACATCGTCCTATCGCTTTTCAGAAGCGTGAATTTCTCTCTGCAAAAGCCGCAGCGAATGAGCCAACACTCACCACCTGCTAAACTTAAAACTATCATGTTAATGATAATATTTAATTCTAATTTCAGAAACGCCTTATTCTCTGTGTTTTCCGTGTTTTCACCTTCTTCGATTTGCTCTTCGGCATCTTCCATACTTTATCACCATTTTACGCTTTACGCCACCGCCGCTATTTCATCACTCCCTTTTTGAGGTTGACAGGACTGCACCTGCGTTGTTTCCTTCCCATCGCGGAGTTCCTCCCGCCGCCATACGGATAGCCATCAGATTTATTGATAATCGTCAGACCATCTTCATCTGTTGGCATTTTGTATCGCGATGAGGTTTTCGTGTCAGTGATATTCAGGGTGATAGCTCCTTTTCCTCCTCTGTTGGTAACTCTGCGTCCCCTCCACCGCGGTTCTCTTTTCATGTAGCCTTTACTCAGAGAGCAACCAAACAGGATTCTTTCACCCGGATCATTGGCGATAATCACACCGATTACGCTTCGTCATTTGTCCTCAATGTAATGCTACTCACGATAGGAGTTCTTCCCACAGCTCTTACTTTCTCCCTCTGGGAAACGGATACATTTCACCGCTGGTAGCTTCTTATCCTTGATTTCGGATTCACCTGTGGTCATGCCTTTGCTTCTAAAAGCTGGTCATCATCTCACGAATTTCTATAGCATTTACCCATTTACTCTACCTGTCCAGAATACGCCTCAACGAAGTTTCTTTGCTTTGATACCATTTTTGGTATACCATCACCACATACCATGCTGTTTACACCAAGTCTACACTCTCTTTTAGGTCATTGGTTCTGAGTGTACGCCTGTTTTGATCATCTGGCTCAGTGTTGATAAGGTTCTGGAACTGCTCTTTCCTTTGGCTGTTTTGAGGCTTTCTGAATTTCAAACACGCGTATGCCGAGTAGCATTTTCTTTCTCTGTGAAGACATAACCCTTGCACGGTGGTTGGTAGCAGATGCGATGTATTCTAAAGTCTTCATCACGGGTCGTGCCAGCTTACCACTTACTAGACTGCACTTTGCATTGAAGCGAGTTACTCGCCACCACATATACCTGCGTGAAATCGTAAGTACCACCTGCTCATTTGGAACTAGTAGTAACTTCTGCTGAACAACTTTCACCACCAGAATAGTCTATTTTGATTTTCTGTCTCATTTTCTTTGAGTTTCCAAAACCAGACCTTTGTTCTGTTCAACACGCTTTTTCAGGCCGGGCGGGATGTATATTTCCTAAATCAGCAGTAACTCCTTCAGCAGTTTCCTCGTATTCATCACAGAATACTGTCAATTCCATTCCTGTAAGACAGGCTGGAACTCCTTTGGATCAAGAATAAGCTAAGGCTTGAATTTCAGAGAGTTCAGGAGTTCACCTTTCAAACCTTCCTTCGCTGCTTGTGGATTGGCACTATGTCTAAAGCCATCTGGCACGACGCCATCCACAGCGCTGCTGAGTGCTGGCTCCTTTTCATACCCCTCAAAATGTGACTCACGCTGCTTTCCTTTTTTCAGCTCATATTCTGTTCTTCTAGTCACTACATCATGCTCTGTAACCACAGAAATTTTGTAGATAACACTCAGCACAAATTAGCTGGCCTTGAACCCTTGCCAACCCAGCGTATTAATGATAAATGGAAGTCTGCAGAGCTGTATACTTATATAATAGGTTCAGCGCATTTTCAGGTTGCATCGTTTTCGATTTCCTTGAAGCCACACGATCCCCTCTCTGTCAGATTCATCTACAGTTCGCAATCCTGGTATTTTATCCTCTTTTACTAGTTCTGCTGTTCGCTCCTATCATCGCCTTATTCACTTGATAAAGGCACCTCTATTCTACGATAGCGGTTTCGGTTTCCTATTTCCTCAAATTTCCTTCCTCTGCCTCAGCACCACTCGCCCTCGCCCTGTATGGGCATCTCTCACGCCGTCATAACCACCATAGATAATCCCTCCTGTTGATCCTGGAGCGATAATGTGTTTCATCGGCTCATCGAGTAGTAATATCTCTGTATCAATACTGTGCTGAATGCATCTATACTTTCCTCGCCCTAAGGTTATGCAGATATATATTTGGTAACCGCTCCCTACTGCAATACCGTTCCATTTACCAAAAGAAAATTAGCAAAGGAATTCTCATGGGGAGAACCGTAGGCTCTTTGGTTGTATCATCAAAGTTATTCCTGAAAATCAACCATTCTTTAATAAAATCAGAAAGAACGCACCATCTGATTTTTTCGGCTTACGCTTCCAGTATAACGCATCAGCACAGGTCACCATCCGCGGAACCGGGGGACTTCCTGTCCATCGACCGCAGGGTATCTCAAGCTCCACAACTGCGCCGCGCACTGTAACGCCTCCTGCTCTGGAAGCAGTCTCCGCCAGGGTGGTATTTACCGGCTGCTCCCCTACGAATTGCGGCTGATTTCAAATGTTTTTATTGGAAAAACTCCCAAATCCATACCTTCTGCTGAAGTCCCTTCAGCAGACGGTTTTCAGACCATCTGCATCAGGCGTGCGCGAGGCAATCGCGACATCGAGAATGAAAGTCTGTAAGGACGTTTCATCAACTGACTGTTGATGGGAATCCAACTTGCTACTCACTAAGTTCAGGCTGGGCACGTAAGTTATATGAATCAGTGCTTTATGCCACTATTTACATCTATACACTAACTTACGATGAGGAAATAAATAACGGCGAAAGCAGTTATAGAAAGTTGATTGCTTTTACAAAAGAATAAGTTAAAATTTCACAAAATAGCGTACTCAGCATCACTTTCACACGGAAGAACACAAGATAAATGATTAAATTCCTTTTTGAAGAAGAACTTTTAGATTTTGTCAAAACTTCAGCAAAGAAGCCACATCATTTCGAAGTTGAAACGAATACTCTCGAAGCCAAAAACAATGTTTTATTGCGATGTCGACTCAGAATAGAACTGTGCACTGAAAACAGAACACCCTGTTTCAAATAAAATTTTTGACAAATTTAGCGAAAGTATTGATTTTCAATACTTAATAAATAAGATCAAACATCTAAGCTGATTCATTTCTTTATAAAACTTTCTTTCCAAAAGACACCAACGCAAAACTACTTTTTCTCTGCTGTTCCCTGCAACGCTCTAAGTATTCGCCAAAGGTTTTCGAAGGGCGGTTTTCACTTAAAAATGGAAGACAGTTGTCGTACCGTTGGATTTTTATATTTCTTAGTCTGATGAACTATTCCGAAGCTATGAATATCTGGGTTGCTACTAAATCGGATTATTTTGTACCTCCAAATTAAAGTCCGCGCTTGCGATAAGCCCCGCTCGCATCAGTCTATCCATCACACGCGATTTCGAAACTCTTTGTGATGCTATCCGTTTCGCCTTTGTTGCGCGCAAAGGAAACGCGGCGCGGGCGGCAGGCCAGAATCGCAAAACTCACTCGCGGGTTTCCTCCTATTTCAGTAAAGATTTCTCTGAATCCTCTCAGCGCCAGGTTTCGGCTCTTCCGTTATGAAATTTGGAATTACAGCGCAATATCGTGTAACTCGGGCTTGGGGGCACTACACAAAGTTTCACGGTGCAGGCTGTTTTGTGAGTTTGCAGAGTCATAGGCCACGCTCGACTGCAGACCAATCATGCCCTGCCTCACTTTCGCCCAGGTTTTCTTTACAAAATCTATAGTCAGAATATCTTTTGGTTCCATTTTAGTTTTCTTTACAAACGGAATTTCAAGTTTAATATTTCTAAAATAATGTTTTTGATAGATTCATGCAGTTTTAGCATTTCATTTGTGCTCAGCGCCATCATCCCATAAATTTTGAATCTGAACACGCTTTACACTGTTTGCTAAGGCTACGAGAGTGCGCGCGCGACACGGTTGACCTTCTTTGTTTGGCTGGGGCCATGCTGCCTCGTACTGGCTGTGAGCCTGTTTACTGCTCACTTTTTCGCGCTGAAATCTTCCAGTTTCTTCCTTTGGTTCAGCAGAAAGATTTTTTAGCTTTGCAGTTTTAAAAGTCTATCCTCCATAGCCTCCGCTGGGCGGTTATACGGTCTATATAACCGGCAAGGTGTTTTTGCCATTTTCGCTCCGGTAAATTCCGCATTGATTCCCTCTTCGACACCGGTTTCTGAGAGTTACCAGCTTTAATTAAATCTAAATCATAATCTAAAATATATCACAAACACAGCAGCCATAATTTATGAATAGTTCATTCCCTGGTCGCATAGAGACTCTGATGATGTTTAAATTTAGCTGGGGCACAAGATTAACTTTTTCTTTGTGCTCTGGCTAAAACGCTTTAAATCCTCTATATACAACTTTTGGCTGTTCCAGCACACCTTTTTCCTTTATACAACTTATCAAAACATAATGCACCAAATTTCCATAGTTTCGCCGCAGAAAGGTTCCTCTTCCTCCATCTCCTCTGTTTCCCTTGCTTTTAAGATGTTGACTAGGCCAAATCAATCGGATTATAGAGATGTGGAAATCAAATGTAGATGCTCAAGTCACGCTCTTCCATTCATTTAGTTTCTCTCGGCTTTTCTGTTTTCTCATGATTATCGGCTCCTGCAAAGATTGGTTCCAGAGCAATACTTTCATCACGATGTGCTCCCAGTTTTATGAGAGGCTTTCCATCTCCATTTGGGTAATAAACTCCGCTTTCTGCTTTCTGTATTCACTCCAGAACCTAAAGCATTGTATAACAAGATAGATATTTTTAGCATTTTGCAGCAAACGGTAGAAATGGTGAGGCATCATGCTATCATTTTCAAGTATTCAGCCCAAAATTCTTCTACATCAACGGAAGATGGGTACTTTTGCGTGTATTTCCCAGCGGCAGTTTTCCTTCATTCTCAGAAAGTAGAATAATATTTTGCAAAATCCAAAGACGAGTTTCTAAAAAGCCCATAAAACTGAAGTCCCTCAAGTGGTTCGTCCCTGAAAATCCAAGTTTTCTCTGAATTGACAAACTGATTCATCAAAACCTCCAGCGCATCTATAGGAAAATCTCAAAATCTTTTAGTCTTTCATATGATCAGATCTATAAATGTCGTTTCCAGAGAAACATTTTCATATAAAACATCATCTATTTCCCCGAATTTCAACTGATAACAAAATTAGACAAATCTTCCAGCAGTTCGAAGCTGTTCTCTTCTCAAAAGCTGAAAATAAGCTCATCCCAAATGCTCCGCATCATTTTCGAAATATAAACGATGTTTTCGTCTTCGATTTTTCCGTGAATCAGTCTATTATTTTCGGTCTTTCATCCTTTTGGAAATTCTTCCAAAACCGAAAAACATCCATATAATAGTAGGATTTGTCATTTTTCCAAAGCTGTTTCTGAAGGTAAAAAGCTGCTTAACCGCCCTGCTGAAACTAAGATTTTTGATAGGAAATCCCATCGTGATATTCAGATTATCCACAAAAACTCACCGCATCCAGACTCAGCGGAAGCAGGTTTTTCATCTAATAAAACAAACCGCTGTTTTAGAATAATTTTCTTTTGGAATTTCTTGTAATATTTCACGGGAGAACTTTTGGTTTGAGCTGCATATCCCTGCAACCTCATAAACCTTGATGTTTTTCCCTTCACAAAAACTTTTCTATCCACTGGAATTTTTCTGTTTACTAAATTCCTTCAGTGCATACTGCTTCTCAGAAACTTCCAGCTTCCTGTTTTAGGTCTTTTATGTAGTATTCATCCGCTTGGAGCATTCGGCTTTTTCCCTTTTTGGAGCAGTTCCGAATAGTTTTTCCTCCAGAGGTGTAAGCGCATTGAAACCACACAAATTTTGTTTCCGTTTCCTCTGCGAAATCACTTATTTTCTCTCTCCTACCATTTCGTGAATCATCCCATCAGTCCTTAGCCTTTTGCTTGGAGATTTTTCCTTTAATTTAGGTAAAAACATTCATCTTTTTCCAAAAATTAAGGTTTCGTTTCTTTGCATTATCTCCATCGCCCAGCGTTTTCGCCCCAGTTTTTAATTCGCTCATCATCAAGCATATATTCCAAAACAGCTTTGTCCTCTTCGCTGAATTTGAGCATATCATCCCAGTCTTTCAGCAAAGTAGGAAACCATTTTAGGAAGTTTTCCAAAGTTTCTTCAGGATAAATTTTCTTATAAACATCATACCCAAAAAGCCACAGAGATATTCCTGAATGTGCTGTTTTCCAGATATTTTCTTAATCAATTCATCCAGCAGTAAAAACTCAGGCAAAACCTTCGTATTTCTGCCTTTTAGGATTTGTTTTCAAAAACCACGGGTCTTTTTCCTGGTAAAACGATTACAGTCTGGGATAAATCCGAAGTTTCTGATAATAATTCCGAAATAATTTCTTTTGAGGAGAAATTTCATCTATTTTTATTTCCTACTAAAGATAAACTAAAAATGACACTCAAATTTAATTGAATGCCATTTTTACCATATTTTTCATAATTTTGTATATTCATATCTATTTTCAATGAAATTAGAATTAAAACCAGTATTGCGTGATACTCTGAGTTTATATTATCGCATTGGTAGGTATATTATACTTTTTCTATTGCTAAGTAGTAATGATGAGGGATTAGATTTATTACCACTTATTGTTCTATTCATTTCCTCCCTTTATATGCTCCTTGTATTTAGCTTCTTCTTTTAGTCTACATCTACCATCAAATGTTTTTGGACAAAGAATAAATGGTATTTACTTAATTATGCTAATTCTTACATTTATGTTTTTCTGTATTTGGCGACTTAAAAACTTATAATTAAATCACTACGAATTAAAATTCCTTTTGACAAATACACCACTTTTTTATATCAAAAATTTCTTCTTCAAAATAATTTTTCAGCTGAAAAATCTCACAGCGAAGCCCTGCTAGTTCCTCCGCCAAATCTCCTCCTTTGAGATAAAGCACACCATTATGCTTTTCATTAAACTGCTCTTTTTCAAATTTTTCCTTTCAGCCATCGCAAAAACTCAGGCATCTGGGTAACAGCCCTGCTCACCACAAAATGAAACTTTTCTTTCAGTTTTTCAGCTCTTCCATGCACTGCGGTCACATTTTTCAGCCCAAGTCCCTCAGAAACAGCTTCTACCACTTTTTATTTTTCTTGCCGATGGAATCTATCAGCGTAAAACTTACCTCTGGAAAAAGGATAGCCATGGAATCCCAGGAAATCCGCCTCCTGTGCCGATATCCAGCACCTTTGTGCCATCAGCGAAAAGGCATTACTTTTGGCAATTCCATGCGTGCAGAATGTGCTTTTCATAAAGCCCATCCATATCTTTTCGGGAAATGACATTTATTTTTCGTTCCATTCGGTGTATAGCTGTTCCAGTTTTTCAAACTGCTGTTTTTGTTCATCAGTGATTTCTGGAAAATATTTTAAAATAAGTGATACAGACATTTTTAGAATTGATTTTTACAAAAATACATAAAAACTTCGACAAAGCGATGCCTTGCCGAAGTTAATTTTATTTAGATAAAATTTATTTATTCAATAATTCTTTTATTCTTCTCATAGCCTCTACCAGCTGCTCTTCTGAAGCTGCGTAAGAGAAACGGATACAGTTTTTGTCTCCGAAAGAAACACCGCCCACTGTCGCCACATGTGCTTTTTCAAAAGATACATGCAAAATCATCAGAATCATTGATTTTCACACCGTCCAAAGTCTGACCTATGTAATGAGAAATATCTGGGAACATATAAAAAGCTCCTTTTTGGCTTGTTGATTTTGAAAACCTTTTATTTCTTTTAAAAGATTGAAAACCAGCTCTCTTCTCTTTTCAAAGCTATCAATCATGTATTTGTATTCAGAAGGATTGGTTTCTAATGCTGTGATAGAAGCTCTCTGCGCAATGGTATTCGCTCCAGAAGTCATCTGTCCCTGCACCTTGTCACAAGCGGCAGCAAGCAAGTTGGACACGCAGGTAACCTATTCTCCATCCTGTCATCGCGAAAGCTTTTGACATTCCGTTGATTACAGCAGTCTGCTCATACACTTGCGGAAACTCGGCGATAGATGTATGTTTTCCCACCATAATTGATGAATTCATAGATTTCATCAGAAATAATGGTAATTTGCGGATATTTTGCAATAACATTTGCGATAGCTTCCACTCTTCTCTTTTCGTAGAAACTTCCAGAAAGGGTTACATGGAGAACTGAATAGCAAAGCCTTAGTTTTGGAGTAATCGCTGCTTCCAGCTGAGCCGCTGTCATCTTGAAATCTGTATCTATCGTTGTATTGACAAAAACAGAAACACCGCCCATCATTTTTACCATTTCATCATAACTTACCCAGTATGAGCGTCGGAAGGATCACTTCGTCACCATCATTTACGACAGAAGCTAATACATTGAAAATAGATTGTTTTGCTCCGTTAGAAACGCAGATTTGGTTTGGTTTGTAGTCAAGATTATTATCTCTTTTTAGTTTTTACAAACCGCCTCACGAAGTTCTAAAAACCCTGTAACAGGCGAATAGTGGCTGTAGTTTTGGTGAATAGCATCTATCGCCGCTTGTTTGATATTATCTGGAACATCAAAATCAGGCTCTCCCAGTGTAAGGCTTATCACATCTATTCCTTGACTTTTCATTTCTCTGGCTTTATTAGTCATCACGAAAGTCTTGGAGTAGCTCAGTCTATTGAGTCTATCAGAAAGTTTTTCCATTTTTATTTATTTTTACAAATTTCTACAAAGTTAATCAAATTAAATTATTTCCACTTTTTATTTTTGTATCGTTTTTATTTTCAAAAGAATATTTTTAGGTTTTCTAAATTTTTCTTCTCGCTTCCACGAAAATTTCTTTTTCGGTAAGAAAAACAGGTCGCTTAAGAAAACTATAATGGTCTAAAAATAAAGTCTCTGAAATTCTCTTCTTTCAGCGTTTTCACATCTATTTCCTTGCCTTTATCTGTGTAGATTTTTACTAAAAAGCGCCTCATAACTTCCTGTGATTTTTGTACATTTCCTGAAGTTCTTCGCTGGTTACATTCTCTGATTTCCAGTTCTCTGATTTCCCAGTCTGTAAGGTCAAATTCAGACATTATTCTCTTGCAGGTGCTACATGTTTTTAGATAAAATACTTTTTCATTATAAATCAATTCCAACAAAGATAAATAAAAAGCCCAAACAAATGCTTGGACTTTTAATTTTATTCAGAATCATCAGAAGCTTCATTTGTCGGCTCCTGTACATAATATTCAAACGACTGATTTTTAGAATTATATATCACAACATAAGAAGAATTCTGATTTTCAATAATTACCCCATCCTGAGGTGCTTTTTATAAGGTCGGAAGTATCCATATAAATAGACGCCCTTTCTTTGAAACTTCTCACTTTGTATCTCGTTGGGTAATTTTACGCAAATGCAACATATGGTTTTTGGTTGCTTCATTAGAACATATCACCAAAAGTCTAGAATACTGTCTTTCGTTGTCATCCAAAAATCACAGCAATATCCTTTATCCATCTCCATCAAAGTCTCCTGATGCCAAAGTAGATTTTGCCCTGCTTTCATTTTGGGCAATTTTATAATTTCCCCATCGATATATTTATTATTTTCCTCATTGAGTAACTTCTTCATAACAGAAGGCAGTGCAGAATAAGGCGCTAATGAAAAAAATTATTTTTAAAATCTTCAAAACTATAAGTCGGAATAATCATATTCTCATTGAGAGAAACAGGGTTATTTTTGCACTTGGGTATTGCGTAGGGTCATTGAGATAAGCGGTTTTAAACTCCTGACCTTCATTTTCATAATGTATAAAAACTCTGTCGCCAAACTTTAATTTCTGTCCATTAGGAAGCGATACCGCATTGGCAATCAATGAATAAGATTGATACGGCGATTCTTCATCATAACCTTCTGAATTCTTTAAAGAATCAGCATTAATGGTTGTAGAATCTTTCTTCACAGCAAGAGAATCATTTTTTTGACAACAATATCTTTTGCCTCATTTTTATTAAAAATGTAAAAATAACCTCCTATCAAAAGAATAAGAGCCAATGCCACTCCTCCCGCTATATACAAGGATTTTTAGAAATTGTAATATTTTCTTTCTTTTCTTGGTTGAAATCATTATTATTTTTCCATAGATAAAAAGTATTTATTACAAATATATAAATTATCTTACTAAAAAAACAAAGGTCTTGCGGTATTACTTTATTTCAAAAAGCTGACTTCCTAAATACACCGCAGAAAGCCCCAATGCTATGCTCAATGTCAAATACAATACCAAAATTCCATACTGACCATTCTGCCAAAGAGTGATGTTTTTCCATAGAAAATGTGGAAAATGTAGTAAATCCGCCACAAAATCCTGTAACCAAAAAGGTATTTCAGATATTCATTTTCTTTAAATAAAGAAGAAAAATATCCCAATGCAAAAAACATCCCAAAAACATTGGCCAAAAAGTGTTCCAATAGGAAAAAAGAGCCTGCCATCGGCAGTTTATGAGCATAATTAGAAATCATAAACCGAAAAAAATACTCCCTACTCCTCCCCAAGGAAAAACATATATCAGGGCTTTCATAGTAGTTTTTTTATTTTTAATTCGCCTAAATATCTCTCTGCATCTATCGCTGCCATACATCCGCTTCCTGCTGCTGTAACTGCTTGACGATAAATATGATCCTGTACATCTCCCGCCGCGAAAAACCCCAGGAAGATTAGTTTCTAGAAGATTTTTCCTTCGGTGATGATATAGCCGTTTTTCATCCATATCTATCTGCCCTTTAAATATCTCAGTGTTAGGGCTGATGTCCTATGGCTATGAATATACCGCTGACAGGGATTTCAGAGTTTCTTGGGTCTGGTTGTTTGATAACCACAGCCGTTTTCTACCAAGTTATTTTCTCCTTTGATGCCTATCAATTCGTGATTAAATTTCACTTCTATATTCGGCGTTTTTTCCACTCTGTGAGCCATTGCTTTTAGAAGCACGGAAATAGTTTTTTTCTCACAAGCATGGTCACTTTGCTACAAATATTAGCAAGATAAGTCGCCTCTTCAGCTGCCGTGTCCCCTGCTCCAACTACGATAACTTCCTTGTTTCTATAAAAAAATCCGTCACAAGTAGCACACGCAGATACGCCGCCGCCAGAGTATTTTTTTCTCATCATCCAGCCCAAGGTATTTGGCTGTAGCTCCAGTGGAAATAATCACAGTTTTAGCCAAAATTTCTTTCTCTCCTGCCCAAAGTTTATGGATTCCGCCTTTTTTTCCTTAGAAAATTCCACTTTCGTAATCATTTCATAATGAACTTTGGTGTCAAATCTTTCGGCTTGTTTCTGCAAATCTTCCATCATTTTTCGACCCTGTAACTCCCTCTGGATACCCTGGGAAATTGTCCACTTCTGTAGTCGTAGTAAGCTGACCGCCATGCTGTAGACCCTGTATAAAGTTCAGGTTTTTAAATCCGCTCTCGCTGCATAGATAGCTGCCGTAAAAACCAGAAGGTCCAGAACCTATAATCACACAATCTAAAAATATTATTCTCCATTTTTATACTTTTTAAAAATTCTCTTTTTATTACATAATCCAGCATCAACTGTAAAGACTTTTTCGCTTCATTATCAGGGAAATTCTGATAAAATATCCAAAAGCCTTCTGCTGGTAATTTTTCCATTATTTTTTTCGGCGTAGTCCAGCCCGCCTGATTTTTCACAAAATCAATCAGCTCTTTTTACTCGTTTTGGGTTTTTATTGTGGTTTTTAATGATATTAAAGTAATATTTTCTATCCTTTTCACTTGCCGTTTTTTTAAAGAATAAATAAGCGGCAAAGTCATTTTTGTTCCTTAATATCTATGCCCAGTGGGCTTTCCCTACAATGTTTTTTTGCTAAAATAATCAAACAAATCATCTTTTTATCTGAAAAAGCCATTCCTGCATAAAACCCAAAATCTTTCATCTTCATTATCAGCGAGTTTTCTACATTATTAGAAACTGCTCCTATCTGGCAACACGCCGAAATAAGCGAAGCCGTTTTTGCCTAATAATCTGATAATAAACATCTTCCGTAATGTCCAGCTTTCTTGCTTTTTCCAGTTGTAAAAAGCTCGCCTTCGGACATATCTTTTTATGGTTTGGGAAACGATTTCCAACAAATCAAAAATCCTTATTTTTCAGTAGAAAAGAATTACCGATTTGGACAATAAATAATCCCCAATCAAAAACCGCAGTCTTGTTCCCCCACAAGGCATTGATAGAAAAGAAATTACGCCTTCTAGCGCTCTCATCTACTACATCATCATGCACCAAAGCCGCCGTATGTATCAGCTCTATCAAAGAAGCTCCACGAAAGGTTTTTCGCTCACCTCGCCTGTCATTTTTTTGCTGAAAGGAAAACCAGAATAGGTCGCATCTGTTTGCCCTTCGTAGCGATGATAAATTGTGTAATTTTTATCTAACAAAGGCACGCTGCTCTGCATGGACTGATAAAACTTTTCCTCAAAAAGTTTCATTTCCCTGCTTATAGGAGCTTTGATTTCTTCTAAGATTTTTAGCCACAATTTTATTTTTAATCCACAAATATAAGATTATTTAATTTTTTTTTAAATTACAGTCGTTCAAAAAGGCACAAAAATACAAACTCTGTTTCGCCTGAAAACCGAAATTTTCTTAAATTCTTCGCCTGAGATATAAATGCCCTTTTCATCTACTGCAACTCCTCTATCTGACCATATTTAAAAGACCGAACCCAACTTGTATTTCGTATATTTTCCAGCGAAAAAAATTGCCATTTTCATCTTCATCAAAAATCATCAAAAAGGCTTTTTGCGACTTTGTTATATCCCAACCAGATACAGTTTTTTTATTGAAATAAAAAGCATCTGTTACTAAGAAATTGGTTTTGAAATTCTTCCGTTTTTCAGATGCTCTGTTCCTCCTCTGTATCAGGATTTATCGCGTATTTTAGATACTTTTCAGCGAAGCCCATTCTTTGGAAAAAAAGATAGATTTTCCCATCTTTGAAAAATCATCGCTTCGGCATCAAAAATCGTGTTTGTCTTTTTAAAGCTAAAAATGAGGTTGATTTTTGTATTTAAAATCTGATTTTCTGATGAGAATTATCCAAGATTTTATAAATCGCTAAATCCGTTCTTTTGCCTCCATTATTCCCGAAATCTCCTATATAAAGGCTTTTGTCCGTCGTTGGTCATGGGCTTCCCAGTCTCTGTTTGGGAAATCAACTTTGATGGTAGAAATTATCTGTCCCATTTTTCAGGGGTTTATTTCATAAATTTCATTGGGATTTCCACCATCATTGAAAAGCTGTACAACCTCCCATTCATCAGTGTTAATCCTGATGTTTCCTCAAAGTATCATTTAAAACAGCGATTTTATAATTTTTTTCAAAGGCAGTCTTTTTGATCTTTTTGAGCCAAAGAAAAAGTGAAAAAAATCCACAAAGAAAAAAACGATTAAAAAAACTCTTTTTCATCTTTATTATTTTTTTAGTTTGAGTGAAATAGTTTGTTATAGCCTGTGGCTGCTTCCCAAGTGTTGATATTAGCAAATCTGACAGCATATTCTGCTCGGTCTGCGATGGACATAGATGCGTCTGGAAGATGAAGTAAAACATCATAATCCCCCGCAGGAAGATGGCTTGGGATGTTTACGGAAATTTCTAACCGATGATTTCCTGTAAACCAAAACTGAGGATTGGACTGAATCTGATGAGAAAAAAATGTATTCTGCCATCGGAAACAGAACGGAATTTAATATATGCAGACCTTGGGATTATATGGCGATGCAAAGCCTTTGTTCTCGAAATTCAATACCATTTTATAATTTTTTTCCTGACTCCATTTTTCGGTATATTGGACTTCTTTCATCACGAAACGATATCCCAGCCTCTTTTTTTGGATTTCCTCAAAAACAATGCGTGTTTTTCCAATCTGCAATCATGTCCTGATGATAGCTTAGATTGAGATAAGACCAATGGTATTTTCCCATGGTTTGCAGAGCTGCGTTACACTGAGAATAGCTGGTCGGCGGCGTGCAGGTCTCCCCTCCTACAACCGTGTATTTAGAGTCTAACTGCTGTATATTTTTTTATCTTGCTCACTGGTGTAAGTTCCTCTGTCCTTTTTCATCCGCTAAAAAAGCAATCGTTGTGATGTCCCCAGACGAGCCTTTGTTACTTCTATTAAAAGCCTCCGACTGAGTCAATGGAGAGTTTAAAGAGATATTAAGAAGATTGGATTTTAATCAATGGAGTTCGTACCGCTATCATTCTTTCTTTCGGGAAAGCATCCAGCATAGCATTGATGATAGTTCTTCGTTTAGCATAGTCAGCCTGCCCTTTGTTTCCGTAATGTGTGGAATAATACCATTCTCCATATGCACCGATGAAACCTGCTTCTATAAGGGCGATGATATCTTTATTTTTTTCTCTAAAAATCGGTTTTTAGCTGAGAAATATGCTTTAAAAACGATGGATGGTTCAGCATCATAAACAGCCGCAGAAGTGCTGTTAGAATATGTAAAACGCACCACAGCCTTTATCCCATTAGCTCTGAGTTTATCAAAAATTTCTCTGCATCATTCCCAGCATATCCGAATTTATAGGACTGGAAATAAACTCCTTCAATTTAAAATCAAAAACTAATGTATGTTTGCCGCTTTTTCAGTGTGTTGATTTCATAATCAGATATTACCGAACTCCTGCTGTGATAGCCGTTTCTTGTACAAAAATCCTCGCTCTGGGATTAGAAATCATAGAGTGATCTTCTCCATAGATTACTTTTGCCATTTTTCGTAGGGTTTTTCAGGTGTATTATCTTGATAATCACCATATTCTATCGTTTCTTTTTCCTCTAGAACAAGATATCATAGCTGCTATGGACAGCCCTATAAACAATATTTTTCATGATTAAATAGTTTATTTTCGTTGTATATTTTTTTCATTAAAAAGCACCATTCCAGCACTTTGATACCAAATTCCCAAATGTGAAAAAAACCCGACAATAATGCTGATTCCGATAATCATATTGGTGAGTTTGGTATTGAGTTTAAATTGCTCGGCAATGACACTGGACATTACCAAAGTAGGCATCGCAGATTCAAAAACCGTGATTTTTCACTAAACTTTCTTTCAGTCCCAAAAACAAGTCCCAAAAACCAAAAATCAGAGCAGGACCAATCAATAATTTATAAACCATCGACATGGAAATTTGACTCATCAGTTTTTTTCCAGCCGTTAAATTTCAACTGCAAACCTATCGAGAACAAAGCCAAAGGCGCCACCGTTCCAGATAGCTTATTAAAAAGCGGTTCGGCAGGAGAAAGGTCTATAAAAGAAGATAAAACTAATGCTGTAATACATCCGATAAATGGTGGAAATGTAAAAAGCCTTTTTGAGTAAAGAAATTTAGCGCTTATGGTGTTATTGTTTCCACCTTGCAGAGCAGTGATGATGCCCAGTGTAGAAAGGGTAAGAAACATGGCTTGGTCGCAGATAATCGCGATGCTCAAATATTCTTCTCCATAAAAAGCAGAAATCAGCGGAAAACCAATGAACGAGGTGTTACTGTATCCACTTGCCAGCTGCAGGGGTGCTTGTAGAACGGTTGGAATAGTTTTTTTCAGTTTTTGAATAGTATTGTATAAAGAAATACGCTCCCAATGCTAGAACTACCATACTAGCCGCAGGATAGAGTATTTCCAGCGACCACTCTATTTTTCGGAATATATTTAAAAGGAAATAGAAGGGCAGCGCGATGTAAAGTATCCAAGTGTTGATTCCTTTGTGAGCATCTGGGTGAATGGATTTAGTTGCTTTAAAGACCATTCCCGCCACAATGCACAATATGATTAAAATAAAAATTATCCATTTTATTCTCTATTTGTAGGGCTTTTTTTCTACGCTTCGGCTATTTTATTAGCAAGCTGTCCGCAGGCGGCATCGATGTCTCCTCCTCTGCTTCGGCGGATCATCGTAGTGATTCCGTTTCTTTCTCTAATTGACGAACATAGTTTTCTGTAGCCTCAGGGTTGCTGCGGTCATATTTTTCCGTTGCCAATGGAATTATATTCTATCAAATTCACCTTTGTAGGCACTTTTTTTACAGAATTTTATCAGGGCTTTTATATCTTCATCTTTATCGTTTATGCCTTTCCAAATACAATATTCCAGAGTAATGATAGAGCCAGTTTTAGAATACCAGTATTGCAGGGCTTCCATAATGTCTGTCAGTGGGAAATTTTCAGAAAAAAGGCATAATTTCATTTCGTTTTTCTTCAATCGCTGAATGCAGCGAAAGCGCCAGTTTTACCTTTAAATCTTCATCTGCCAGCATTTTTTTATCATCTTCGGAATTCCAGAAGTAGAAACGGTAATTCTCCTTGGAGACATTCCCAAACCATCGGGCTGAGTGATTTTTCTGATGGCTTCCACTACATTTTTTTGTAGTTCATCATAGGCTCGCCCATTCCCATGAATACAATGTTAGAGAGAGGTCTATCAAAAATAAAGTCTGCTCTGTTTGTCTATCAAAAGCCACTTGATCCACTATCTCCGCCACCTCTAAGTTTCTCATTCTTTTTGAGTTTGGCTGTAGCGCAAAAACTCACAGTTTAGAGAACATCCTACCTGTGAGGAAACGCAGGCTGTTGTTCGTGTTTCTGTCGGGATTAGAACACTTTCTACCAAAAGTCCGTCATGGAGTTTTACGCCATTTTTATAGTTCCATCAGAACTTCTTTTGGAGTTTATCTACCGAGATGGGATTTATCGTATATTCCTCAGAAATCCTTTTGGCGAAGCTCTTTGGAAAGGTTAGTCATTTCCTCAATAGAATGAAGATTTTTAGACCAAAAGCCAGTCATAGACCTGCTTGGCACGAAATGGTTTTTCTCCCAAAGAAACAAAAATATTCTTTTTGAGCTGGTCTAAACTAAGCGTTCTGATATCTTTCATTATCTGTATTTAAGGTTAAAAATCCTCTTGGCACACCTACCAAAGCGACTGCAAAAGTAAGGATTTTTAGGCGGAAATCTATTTTTCTTCTGCACAATCTGGATATGCACAATACTGAAAAACTGCATCCACGCGGGATGCAGTATGCAAGATGTCTGGCTATTTTTATCCTCTATGCCATATTGTTTCCAAAGTTCTTGCGGAACGCCCAATTTCACATATTTCTTGATAAAAATATTTATCCTCCAGATTTTTCACCGTAGCTTCCAGCTGGGCGGTTTTTCTTTCAGCTGGGCTTTTAGCTTTTCTTGTTCAATGTTGAACCTTGTAGCCTCTTCGTGCAGTCTTTCCAGCTCTCGGACTGTGTTTTGGTTCTACTCCTGCGGGAAAGTTCCCGCTTTCTTGTAACAAGCTTTTTGCCATTAGTTGTGCATCCACAATTGTTTCAGCGAATGATTTTCTACTCATAATAATTTTAAATTTTTATCAATTAAACTTTATTTTTATTGTCATTTTTCTCAATAAAAACATCTCTTGTATTGAATACAACATGTCTTGTAAGTCTTGCAACACATCTTGTATCTAGTGCAAGACATCTTGCAAAGTCTGCAACACCTCTTGTAAGCTCTGCAAGACATCGTGTAAGTCCTGCAACATGTCTTGTAAGCTTTGCAAGACAGCTGTGTAACGATTACAAGACCTCTTGTAAAGTCTGCACAAGATGATGCAGTACAAAAACGGGATAAAGTTAATAAAAATACAATACGGCAGATATATTCTATTATATTTCAGATAAAAATGAGCTGCACCACTCAAAACGAGTGATACAGCTCTGCATATGAAAATCAAATATCGTTTTCTTCCTGCTTTTTGGGCAGTTTGAGCGAATTAGTGTTTTATCACCAGCTCGTCCTTGGAGATTCTCACCTTTTTCATCGGTGCCAGCCAGTCGTTTTCGCGGTCAGCATAGCCTACATACATCAGCACCACGCTTTTCAGCCCGAGTTTCTCCAAGCCGAGAACTTTATCAAAATTCTCATGGTCAAATCCCTCCACAGGCGTGGAATCTATTTTGAGTTCCGCCGCTTGCGCAAGCGCCATTCAAGGGGCTATGTATGCTTGTCGGGCAGCATGTTCAAAAATTTCGGACAGGCTCACGCTCTGCAAAGCGTTCCTTTAGCATATCCGTGTATCTCGTATATCGCCCACGAGGAAGCCCTCGTTCATCGGTGATAAGGTTATACATCTCATCTATTCTTTCAGGTGTATAATTGTCCCACGCAGCAAAAGGCGATGATGTGCGAACATGCCATAATCCTTTTGGATTTAAAAGCACCTTCTACCAGTTTTTGCTTGGTTTCTTGGTCATCTATTACGATGATTCTGAAAGGCTGCAGCCCAGAAGAAGTAGGTGCAAGGCGGATGGCTTCTATAATTTTGTCTATGTCCTCTTGTGGGACTTTCTTCCCCTCTTGGTAGGCTTTTTAGTGGCATAGCGCCATTTTAAATCATCTAAAAAGCATTGTTTCGTTTTTAAGGTTAATTTATTTAAAATTAAATGATAAGCATGGCATCCCCATAAGAATAAAACTTGTATTCCTCACGGATGGCTTCTTCGTAAGCATGCATCACGAAATCCTTTCCAGCAAAAGCGGCAATCATCATCAGTAAAGTAGATTTCGGTGTATGGAAATTGGTAATCATAGCATTAGCCACGCCAAATTCATACGGCGGATAGATGAATTTATTAGTCCATCCGTGAAATGCAGATACTCTTTTTGTTAGAAGAAACTGAAGTTTCAAAGCCCTCATAGTAGTAGTTCCCACACAGCAAATTCTTCGGTTTTCCTCAGCTGCTTTATTGATGATTTCAGCATCGTCTATAATGGCTTCTCACACTCCATTTTATGTTTAGAAACATCTTCTACTTCTATCGGGTTGAAAGTCCCAAGCCCTACATGAAGGGTAACTTCGCGAAATTAATCCCTTTAATTTCTAACCTTTTCAAAAGATGTTTGGAAAAAGTGAAGTCCAGCCGTAGGCGCAGCCACTGCACCTTCTACTTTGGCGTAGATAGTCTGATATCTTTCTTCATCTTCTGGTTCTACAGGTCTTTTAATATATTTAGGAAGCGGCGTTTCTCCCTAATTCTTTTTAGTTTTTGTCGGAATTCTTCATAGCTGCCATCAAAGAGGAATCTCAGTGTTCGCCCACGAGAAGTTGTATTATCAATTACTTCCGCCACTAAAGATTCATCTTCGGTAAAGAAGACTTTATTCCCTATTCTTATTTTTCTTGCCGGATCCACAAGGACATCCCAAACCCGCGTATCCTTGTCCAGTTCCCTAAGGAGGAAAAACCTCTATTTTGGCACCGGTTTTTCTTTGTTTCCGTAGAGCCTTGCTGGAAGACTTTGGTATTATTAAAAACGAACAAGTCCCCGTCATCAAAGTAATCAATCACATCTTTGAATAGTCTGTGTTCTATGGTTTGGTCTTTTCTGTTGAGGACCATTAGTCTTGCTTCGTCTCTGTGTTCTGATGGATGTTCTGCCAAAAGATGCTCTGGCAAATGGAAATTAAAATTAGATGTTTTCATTCAATAATTTAGACAAAATTTATGGATTTTTTTATTATAACTAAAATCAAGCGACAAATATACAACATTAAAAAGCCTTTGTCAATACCCGTGCGAAATCTACGAAACAACGAGCAGATAAAACCACAGATGAGATTTTTGTAAAAAGAAATGTTTCTGATAGAAAACCACTTTAAAAATTAAATTCTATTTTGTAAATTTGCCATTCAATTTTTTTAATACTATGATAAAAAAATAACTTTTCCAGACGGCAATCAGCGTGATTTTAACAGAGGAGTAACCCTTTGGAAATTGCCAAAATCAATTAGCGAAGGTCTTATGAGAAATACCATCTCTGCATTAGTAGATGAAAAACAAGTAGAAGTCTCTACCCCTATCACGGAGGATGCCACGGTTCAGTTATTAACATGGAATGATGATATGGGTAAAAAAAGCCTTTCTGGCACTCTTCTGCCCATGTTTTAGCGCAGACTATTTTGGATTTTTATCCTAATGCGAAAGCTTACTATAGGTCCCTGCCATAGAAAAACGGGTTTTACTATGATGTGGATTTTGATGGAGAAATTCTTTCTGAAAAAGGATTTTGAAAAAATTGAGCAAAAATGCTGGAAAAATGCAAAGAAAGATTCAGCTTTTAGAATTTATCCAGTATCCAAAGCAGATGCACTAAAAGAATATGCTGATAATCCTTTCAAAAAGGAATTAGTAGAAAACCTTACAGATGGAGAAATCACTTTCGTGACTCATGATAATTTCACAGACCCATGCCGTGGAGGGACATATCCCTAGCACAGGACTTATCAAAAGCTGTAAAAATCCCTAAATGCAGCAGGAGCATACTGGCGAGGAGACGAAAAAAATAAGCAGCTTACCAGAGTTTATGGTATTTCTTTCCCAAAACAAAAAGAACTTACCGAATACTTGGAAAGATTAGAAGAAGCAAAACGCCGTGACCACAGAAAAACTAGGTAAAGAATTAGGAATTTTTGCCTTTTCTGAAAAAGTAGGTGCTGGGCTTCCGCTTTGGCTTCCAAAAAGGTGCTGCACTAAGAAAAATTAGAAAATTTCCTTTCTGAAGCACAGAAAAAGCAGGATATGAATTCGTAATTTCGCCGCACATCGGTCACAAAGACTTGTATGTAACTTCTGGACATTACGAAAAAATACGGTGCAGATTCATTCCAGCCGATAAAAAAACTCCACACGAAGGAGAAGAATTTTTATTAAAAGCCAATGAACTGCCCTCACCACTGCGAAATATACAAAAACAAGCCAGTGGTCTTATAAAGATTTACCGAAGAGATTTGCAGAATTTCGGAACAGTATATAGATATGAGCAAAGTGGTGAGTTACACGGACTTACCAGAGTAAGAGGTTTTACTCAGGATGATGCCCACCTATTCTGTACTCCAGACCAGTTATTATCTGAGTTTGAAGGAGTTATAGACTTGGTATTATATGTATTCAGCAGTCTTGGATTTGCTGACTTTTACGGCTCAAATTTCATTAAGAGACCCTGAAAACAAGCAAAAATACATCGGTTCTGATGAAAACTGGGAAAAAGCAGAAAATGCTATCATTACCGCTGCTAAAAATAAAGGACTAAATACTGTAGTAGAATACGGAGAAGCAGCATTCTACGGGCCAAAACTAGATTTCATGGTGAAAAGATGCTTTGGGAAGAAGCTGGCAGCTTGGAACTATCCAAGTGGATTACAACCTGCCAGAGAGATTTGACCTTTGGTATACAGGTAGTGATAACGAGAAGCACAGACCAGTGATGATTCACAGAGCACCGTTTGGTTCTATGGAGCGTTTTATCGCTATTTTACTAGAAAACACAGCGGGAGATTTCCACTTTGGCTGGCTCCAGAGCAGTTTACAATCCTTCCAATTAGTGAAAAAAATATGTAAATTATGCAGAAAAAGTTTCACAATTGCTGGAAATTAACGATATTTTGCGGTCTGATTGACAAAAAGAAATGAAAAACGGGTAAAAATCCGTGATGCAGAATTAAACAAACTGCCATTTATGCTGGTTGTAGGAGAAAATGAAGAAGCAGAGGGAACTGTTTCCGTGAGAAAAGAGGCGAAGGAGATTTAGGAACAATGAGCATAGAGGATTTCATCACTTACTTTAAGAAAGAAGCCGCTCTGTCATCAGATATTAAATAAGATATTAACCATTAAAAATTTTAAAGCGATAGCACTAAAGAAAAATTAACAACAGAGGTCCGATGCGAAAGCCTGCACAGGAAGATGCGCATCAGATTAACGACAAAAATCAGAGCCAAGGAGGTTCGTTTGGTCGGTGATAATGTAGAACCTGGTGTCTCACCCTACTTCTGAAGCTTTGAAAATGGCTGAGGAACAGGAATTGATTTGGTAGTAATTTCGGATAAAGCAGAGCCTTTTATCTGCCGTATCTTGGATTACAAAAAGTTCCTTTTACGAACAAAAAGAAAAACAAAAAGGAGCTGAAAGCCAAGCAAGTAAAAGTGGTGATAAAGGAAATCCGTTTTGGTCCTCAGACTGATGAGCACGATTTCCAATTCAAGAAAAAAACACGCTGAAAAAATTCTTGGAAGAAGGTTCTAAACTAAAAACTTATGTATTCTTCAAAGGAAGATCAATAGTTTTTAAGGATCAAGGAGAAATATTACTTCTAAAACTTGCCCAAGAGCTGGAGCATGTAGGAAAAGGTAGACCAAATGCCTAAATTAGAAGGAAAAAAAGAATGATAATGCTAATGAGCCTGAAAAAGGCTAAATAAATTTATTAGATTATGAATAAATTATTTGCTCTTTTATCAATTTTATTGTTCTCTTTTTTTCTTATGGACAGTATTATAAAGCTGAACTTCTTTATAAAGATGGAAATACAGAAAAAGGTCTACTAAATTCTTTAGTGGATATAAATAATAGAAAAAGCTAAGAAAGCTGTATTTAAATCTGATGAAAAAGCTCAGAAAAAGTCATTTCTGTAGAAAATGTGGAAAGGATTACTTATTTCAATGATGATGGAAGTACTTCAATAGGAGAGTTGGTAAATTTTAGAAATAGAAGAAAAACTATGGGCTTTTAAAATAAAAAAAGTCAAAGATTTAACAGTTTATTCCATTACAGTTCATATTCCATCTCAGCGTGTAAGTGGGGGTATTCTTATTCCACCAAGTACCTATACTGACTATTTATTTAAGTATAAAGATGAGCCAGCAGACCATGTATTTAGACATAATTTGGGAATCTCTATTGGAGAAAAAAAGCGGCAAACAAAAAGTGGTTGAAAAATACTTTGCTGATAGATGCCCTAAATTAGCTGAAAATGTAGATGCACTAGAATATGAAAAAGAATCACCAATGCCTTTTTGTAGACTATTATGAAAAGCATTGTAAATAAAAAAATATTGATAACAAATAACATAAAAAGAAGTAAGAAAAATGCCAAAAATTAAAAACGAAATCAGGTGCTAAGAAGCGTTTTGCTCTTACTGGAACAGGTAAAATCAAAAGAAAAAAATGCTTTCAAAAGCCACATTTTGACTAAAAAGAAACTAAGAGAAAGAGAAATCTTACTCAGACTTCTTTATGTTGCTAGTGTGGATGAGAAAAAGCGTTTTTAAAGCAATTAGCAATTAAGTAGTTTTTATAAATCATTTCGGTTTATAAGAATTTTTATTCAAAAAAAGTTTAACCCTGAAACGGTGCCACTAAGAGAATTTTATGAAATTCCGCCCTTTTCAAAAACAAATTAATTAAATTATGCCAAGATCAGTAAACGCTGTAGCGTCTAGAGCGCGCAGATCTTAAAAACAAGCTAAAGGTTTTCTTCGGAAGAAGAAAAATGTTTGGACTGTTGCGAAAAACGCAGTAGAAAAAAAGCTAATGCAATATGCCTACAGAGGCAGAAAAGAGAAAAAGAGAAATTTCAGAAGTCTTTGGATTACGCGTATCAATGCGGGAACTAGACAATACGGAATGTCTTACTCTCAGTTCATGGGAGCTCTTAAGAGAAACAACATCGAGCTAAATAGAAAAAGTATTGGCTGATTTAGCGATGAATCATCCAGAAGCATTCAAAAGCTGTTGTAGATCAAGTAAAATAAATGTTGAATCGCGTTTTTGTTATCAATAAAAAGAAATCCAGGTTATTATTAATCTGGATTTTTTTATAAAATATAAAAACAAAATGAAGCTGAAAATTTTTAGGAACAGGAACTTCTCAAGGTGTTCCAATAATCGGTTCTGACGACCCTGTCTGCCTGTCCTCTGACCCACGAGATAAAAGGCTGCGAAGCTCTGCTCTGATAACCACCGAGACAAATGGAAAAATATTGATAGACTGCGGACCTGATTTTAGACAGCAGATGCTCACCAATGGAGAGAACAACATAGATGCAGTACTTCTCACACACGAACATAATGACCATGTAATTGGGTTGGATGACCTGCGTCCCATTATTTTTCAAAAAGACAAAAAATATTCCTGTCTCATTGTCTGGAAAGGACTGCGGAAGAAATAAAAGCAGCGATTTCCCTATGCTTTTAGTGAGGTAAGATACCCTGGAGCTCCAAGCTTTGATATTCATCTGATAGACAGCGACTTTACAATAGATGATACCGAAATCACGCCGATACATGTTTTTCACAATCAGCTGCCTATAATTGGCTTTTAAGGTGAAAAACTTGGCCTATATAACGGATGCAAGTTCTATCCCAGATTCGGAAATGGAGAAATTGCTAAATCTGGATTTTCTTTGATTATCAACTGTCTTAGAAAAGAGGAAAAGCATCCTGCACACTTCATTTTGCCTGATGTTTTGGAATTGGTAAAAAAACTAAAAACCAAAGAAAACTTACCTAACACACATCAGCCATAAAATAGGCTTTTTATGAGCAGACAGAGGCTGAACTACCCTGATGATATTCATTTGGCATACGATGGTTTAGAAATTATTTTCTAAAAATTATGCTGATTTTTGCTGTTATGAAAATAATATCTATATTTGCACCCATAAGATTTGAGTAGGCCCAGATGGCGGAACTGGTAGACGCACTGGACTCAAAATCCAGCGCCGCAAGGCGTGCCGGTTCGATTCCGGCTCTGGATTATAGAATCCCTTTGTAAATCGCTGATTTACAAGGGATTTTTTTCTTTTTCAATATGTAGAAGAATGCTATACAAAAAAATGAAAAAGTTAGGAACTTACTACATTTCCAAAAGAGAAATATCAAGAACTGATAGCTTTTGCCATTCAGCCTTTTTGATATTATCGTAAGCTGTGCTGGAACTATTGGTGAAACTTTTGTTCTACCCCAAGAACCAATGGAAGGAATAATAAATCAAGCTTTAATGCTTTGTCCGTTTATACAATAGAGATATAGAAAAATTCTATTTACTCTACTTTGATTATATCCTAAAAGAAGAAGCATACAAAGAAAGTAAAGGAACTGCTATCAAAAATATTCCGCCTTTTGATGTGCTAAAGAATTTCTACATACCCCTTCCTCCCTTTTCTGAACAGCAGCGCATTGTGGCTGAGATAGAGCGTTGGTTTGCTTTGATAGATACCATTAAACAAGGTAAAGTAGAACTACAGACCGCCATCAAGCAGACGAAAAGTAAAATTCTTGACCTTGCCATCCATGGCAAACTTGTCCCACAAGACCCAAACGATGAGCCTGCGATAGAACTGGTCAGACGCATCAATCCTAAGGCACAAATCACTTGTGATAACGGGCATTATGCGCAGTTGCAGAGAGAATGGAGTGTAATATCAATGCAAGATATTTGTAAATTAAAAGATGGAATAAAGGGGATAATACCTCTTTGATAAACTTGGATGTAAAAAATATTTGAGAGGAATTTTCAGAAGGAAATATTATACATAATGGTAAGTTTGTACCAGCAAATTCCTATATGTTTTTAGTAGATGGTGAGAATTCTGGTGAAGTGTTTAGAACCCCGATAGATGGCTATCAAGGAAGTACATTTAAGCTGTTGGACATAGACCAAAAATGTCAATGAGAAATATATCCTCAATGTAATAAACCTGCATCGAAAGACATTAAGAGAGAATAAGTGGGGTCTGTAATACCTCACTTGAATAAAAAGTTATTCAAGGCTATTGCCGTCCCTTTGCCACCATATAATGAGCAGATAAGAATAGTAGAAGCGATTAAATCGACATTCAATATACTTGATGCAATCAAGGAGAATTTATAAGTTCTCCATGATTGCATCTAACACATTAAATAAATTATCGATTGCTGTAACAATACGCTTCTGTTCTTCCTTCGGAGGGATAGGAATTGGTAGTTTAGAGTATTCTGAAACCAATAACGTTTATGAGCATCACCAATTAGTTGTGTGATGCTCATAAATGCAGCAACATATTTGATTGATATGTTTTGGTTTACCTGCAAAATCTTCATTGCAGAAGATTTAACCTTAAAAGGAAAAGTTACTAATTTTGAGGCAGTCGTAAAATCATCGAAGATAATACAAGGTAATTTAGAATATATACCCTCTTCTTCATCTGTATAGCCTATTATAAATGATTTGCCAGCTGTTAGAACTGGAGTTAAATAACTATCATCATAGTTCGTAGAGCTAACAATATAGTCTGTTGGCTGCTCATATTCTATAATATCCTCAAGTGAACATATAGCCCATCCTCTTGGCAACTGCGCATAATGCTCGATATACTTTATTATATTGTTACTTTATTCATTATAAATCAATGTAATATGGTAACAACATTTCAGAAGCATCTTGCTAAGACCAACTTGGCACCAAACACCATCACATCGTATGTGTGGACAGTGAACTACTTCTTTGAACATTACAAGGAAGTGAATAAAAAGAACCTTTTAGCATACAAAGGATTCCTTGTAGAGAATTTTAAGCCCCAAACGGTTAACCTACGTTTGCAGGCTATTAACAAATACTTGGAGTACTCAAAGCAAGAGAAAACTGAAAGTGAAGTTTGTAAAGGTACAGCAAAAGAACTTCTAGAAAAATGTGATAAGTGATGCCGACTACAAGTTCTTGAAGACCAAGCTAAAGGCTGATGGCTTTGATGAGTGGTACTTCACAATATGGTTTATGGCAGCAACGGGCGCACGTGTCAGTGAATTGTTGCAAATTAAAGCAGAGCATGTACAAGTAGGGTATCTCGATCTTTATAGTAAAGGTGGCAAGATAAGGCGTTTGTATATTCCTAAGAATTTACGGACAGAAGCAAACAAGTGGATTAAAGAGAGGGATTAAGTTCGGATATATATTTCTCAATCGCTTTGGCAATCGAATCACAACACGTGGTATTGCCCAACAGCTGAAAACATTTTGCAGAAAAAGTATGGTATCAATCGTGATGTGGTTTATCCACATTCTTTCCGCCACCGCTTTGCAAAGAATTTCCTTGACCGTTTCAACGACCTTGCGCTATTAGCCGACCTCATGGGACACGAGACATAGAGACCACTCGCATCTATTTGCGAAGAACTGCCAGTGAGCAGCAGAAGATAGTGGATAAAGTAGTGAATCTGAGATTAGCATGTAAGCATAGCCCGACAAGGCTATGCTTGCAAAGTCTGTTCAACAGTATCAATAATGAAAAATAGTTCCTCTATCTTTAGCACAATGCGCTTTTGTTCGGCAAGTGGAGGTAACAGAAAGGGATAAGATTTTTATTAGCGTTTGACTAATATTCTTCTGAGTTCCTCCTTTTCCAAGCATATAGAAATTATCTCGATTAGCTAAAAAGATAATAGAAAAAGGTAGTATGTATTAATTTCATTTGGTTTGGCATATGCTATCGCTTGATTGGTGGCTAACTCCATACCTGCAATACCCAATTTACCAATAGAACCATACATAGCCATTAGCAATGTTCCTTTTGTCAATACTTTTTGCAGAACTATTATATATGCCTAACTGAGAAATATGTTTTGAAGCAAATGTAACTATGGAATCATTCAGATCACCAATAACCAGCCATGGAATATTTCCTCTCGTAGTATGCTTTTAACAGTACTTTCGGGAGTACCGCCACTTCCCATTTAAAAACAATCGCCAAGGGTTGATAAATACCATCCTTTAGGCAACTTCTCACTATGCTCGTTATCACAAGTGATTTGTGCCTTGGGATTGATGCGCTTGAGCAGTTCTGATGCGGGCTCATCGCTCGGGTCTTGTGGCACGAGTTTGCCATGAATAGCGAGGTCAAGGATTTTGTTCTTGGTTTGTTTGATAGTATTTTGTAAAGTTCTCCTTACCTTGTTCTCATCGTATCTATCAAAGAGAACCAACGCTCAATCTCTGCCACAATACGTTGTTGCTCTGCAAGAGGAGGTAGAGGAATGATTCGATTGAGATTATCCTGAGATAATTTGGGTTGTGCGGAGCCTGAAATATACTTTTCTAAATTCATAGAATTTTATTACAATAGCTACAAAATCTAATACTTTCTTTGGATAAGAATCTAAAATATGAGCATGGTTATTAACCCAGTTTTCCTTCTGCAAAGAATGCATTATTCTTTGCACGGGATAATAAATTAGCTCCATCTTCGCCGACTAATAGCAATCGCTCATTAAAGATATAATTATCAACCTTTATCTATTATTCCGGCAGCGCCATAATAGTCATATTTTTTGTGTTGTTGCTTACTTCTAATTGCAGATGCGACAGGTATTCGCTCATTATCACGATTTATTGTACAACTCTCCAGTGTTGTCCATACCCACCCCTGTGGCACTTCAAACGGCATATCCTGCTCATAATGGAGCGTATCGGAAGTTTTCACGGTCTTTCGACTGCGTTTTATCTTTCCTTCTGAGATCAAGCCGTTCTTTTTCAGCACGGATGCGCTCAAGAAAAACAGATGCAGGCTCATCATTAGGGTCTTAGGGTACAAGCTTTGCCGTGAATGGCAAGGTCTAATATCTTTTGTCTTAACTTCTTTGTGTCCATTATCTACCAATTAATCATTTGTGCCGTTTTGTTCTTCCAAGAACAGATTACAATATTCATTGAGCTGCTCTTGCATACGCTCTTGCGGAATAAGAATACGCTTATATTCTGTTATCAAAGTCGGCTCATATACGCGACTCATGGCGTATTCTACCACCATTTTATCAGCATCAGGACATAACAGAATACCAATAGAAGGATTTTCGTTGCTACGCTTTACATCACGATCAAGGGCTTCAAGATAAAACTCCAACTGTCCGAGATCACGAGGATGAAACTTTGTCTTTTTTAGTTCTACCGCAACAAGTGCTTGTAGCCCACGGTGGAAGAACAATAAGTCTGCTTTTGAAAGTTGATGCGCCCACATTGAGATTATACTTTGATCCATAAAGATAAAATCTTTTACCCAACTCAAGAATAAATTGTCCATGTGTTCTATCAGCCCTTTCTTGAGCTTTGTTTCACTATGTTTTTGAGGTAATCCGAGGAAATCAACGAACAAGGTGTCCTTAAAACACTACAGGAGCATTTGATAAGTCTGTACAGTGCCTCTGACATATTCTTTTTATCGCCTAACAATGTTGTGTAGGTCTGGTTGGTAATGCTACGCTGAAGCTCTCTTTTACCAAATGCTCTTTGTGAGCATACAGAATATAGAACAACTGTTCTTCACTACTTTTTACAACGACATAATATCTCTATATGATTCGTTAAGGTCGTTAGTGTGAGAGTTTGGGGAATTGTCCAATTCTTGGCTGGACAATCTGCATAGGAAAAACAGTTGTACCTTGGTTTGTCTGTGATAGGGAGGGATTATTAATTTGTGCAGTTTTTGGCTGGACAAATTTCTTTAGATAAGTATTGTGATGCCGTGGATAAAAATCTTCAGAGGAGTATTCCTCATAGAATAGTACCATATTGTATATGCTACTCTGCTATACCCTTTCAGCTTTGGTTGTTTGGCACGGATATTCAGAAAGTTGAGTAACAACTTTGCTACCCCATTCTTCCGATTTTAATTTATGGGAAACATAACCACCCATCATTCCAAGCCATAAGCAGTGTTTCTTCGTTCACCGCTCTTAAAGCACGGCTCTGATGCTGCAAAAATGATGTTGATTACTCATCAAACTGCTGCTCTTGACTTAATATAATATTGCTATCCATTCCGCTTTACTCTTTAATTCCTCTCATTAACTTCTGCAATTCAGCTACTGCCTTACTGATGTTGCTGGCTTGAGTTGTGATATTTGTCATTAATTCGTCTAACGTAAATTGTTTTTTTCCTCCACCAGCCTTCAATCCATGTAATATCAAGACTTGTTTTTGTCTCGAGTCATAATGTCCTCTACCGTATATTTGCGCCATCGACCATCACGAGCAGTATCTTCGTTATAGGTTTCGACACGAGGATTAGCTGTATAGCAAGTTACGAAATCATCAAGATGATGACGCTGCAACTTATTAGTTGCCAATGTGTGCTTCACATCTGTGCGATAATCATAGAACCAAATATCCTTTTGTTGGTTGCCCTTTCGTGAAAAACAAACACGTTGGCTTTTAACGCCTTGTGCATAGAAAATACCTGTGGGTAAGCGTAAAAATGGTGTGCAAGTTGAAGTCGCTCACAGCTTCTTGCGGATTGTTTTCACCTGCACCACCCTCAAACAGCACATTGTCAGGAAGCACCACTGCTGCCCGACTCACCTGTTTTCAGCATCAACATCATGTGCTGTAAAAAGTTGAGCTGATTGTTTTTAGTCTCTACATAGAAATCGGGGCGATTGATGTCCACCGAACCAGCGGGACGAGTTCCAAAAGGAGGATTGGCAAGAATTACATCTACCAAAGTGTCAGGCTCTTTTTCCAAACTATCTTCACAAGCTATAGGGCTACGGTCAGTGCCAATGCCATGTAAATATAAGTTCATCGAAGCCAAAGTTACAACTAATGGAGGTTATCAACGCCATGAAGTGCCTTATTATTTAAGAATTCACGTTTGTCCTTATCTTGTGATTGCTGTTTCATGCAGTCGTATGCAGCCAACAAGAAACCTCCTGTGCCACATGCCGGATCGCAAACGGTTTCGCCAATCTTGGGTTTGATACAATCTACCATTGCCTGGATAAGAGGACGAGGCGTGAAATACTGCCCTGCACCACTTTTCTTATCTTGACCATTCTTCTCCAAGATTCCTTCATAGATAGCACCTTTTACATCGCCATCCATGACAAGCCACTGCTCTTCGTCTATCATCGAGATCACCTTCTTAAGATAAACAGGCTTATCAATCTTATTTTGTGCCTTAGTAAAGATTGTACCTATCAAATTGTCTTGCTCGCTAAGAGTTTTCAGTGTCTTCTCATATTGCTCAATTAAGTCTAAGCCATCAAGTTCTATCAGATTACGCCAACGATAGCCTTTCGGGAATAGAGGATGCCTCCTCAAACAGTTCCTCGTTCTCCGCATCCATTTTGAGAAAGAGAAGATAGGTAAGTTGAGTAACATAGTCGGTGTAGCCAATACCCTGTCCTGATAGCGTAGTCGCTAAATTCCAAACCTTTTTGGTAAGTGTTTGCTCTGTTGATATGTTTGTTGCCATTTGTTAAGCTGTTTTTCTGTAAATGATAAATTGTGATAATGAAGACAAAGCTTCGTTTGCTATATTTTTCCCACCAAAGGCACGGATAAGTTGCGCCGCTTGTGTCTTATCATTGTCTTTAATCTCTGTAATTGTACAATAACCATTCGATGCAATGTAGCTAAATACTTGTTGCATCACTCCAATCTGCTCTTGTGTGAGGGGGCGTTGATTTTGTCCACACCAAAGGTTAAATCTTTGGCTGGCAGATGGGTATAAACTCTCGAGTCTTTCTATCTGGTGAAAAGCATAACGCACTAACTGGATGATGTTTGTAAGGGCTTCTTTTTCCTCTTTGTAGAACTATGTTTTACCATTTGGGGATTGATGATGGCATAGGAGTTCCAAAGTAATGAAGTGTTGAACTTACTACTTGCAAACTTCAATTTGTTCTCCAAGTCCTTCAGTATGGTGTATGTGAGTGGCTCTCCTTGGTTGTTGTAGATGATGCGCAATGCTTCTATTTCGTCTTTATGTTCCTCACAATAGGCTTCAAAAAGCCGAAGTGGTGGTTTGGGCTTCTTCTTGTGAGAATCCTTTGATATTAGCGTGTCCTCGCCCGGCATCAATGTTTCAATAAATCCTGCATTGAGTATCAATAAAAACTCACGTGCATCTGGCTCTATTCGCAATGTTGTGCACCAAAGCCTTGCGAGTCGTATTTGGCTCATTCACATTGACATATTCCGGTAAGGATCCTTGCTCGAGCGCATCAAAGATGTTGGATGCAATATCCATCATGCTTTGATGAGCCAAACCAAGAAATTTTTCACGGTCTGTTTCTTCACATTTATGACTGATACGAGATAAGCGACTTGCTAATAATCTCAAATTGTTATCATTTACATTACCATGCGTTATTTTTCTCCAAAAGTTCTTTTCAAGGAGATTAGTTTTGGTGGTTGCACTGTCTGAGGGAGAAGTAATAGACTTTTCATGCTCTGTAACACCCACGGCATCTACTAAAAAGAAAACAATCCCTTACTGTAAGCGTTAGCGTTACATTTCGTAGTTGCTCATCGCCTATGGTACGCACACCTCGTCCTTTCATCTGAATGTATAAAGGTTCTGATGCCACATCACGCATAAACATTACCACTTCAAGGGGTTTAATGTCAGTACCTGTTGCCACCAATGTGCAAGTTACGGCGATACGGAAATCCTTATCATTGCGGAACTGTCGTATCAGCTCGTTGCTATCACCCGCCGAATAGGTGATTTTTGTACGAAACGGTTATCATTGTATCCAAACACTTCTTTTGCTATTTGCACGATATTAGTTGCATGATTTTCATTGAGTGCAAATATAAGTGTCTTGGGCAAATAATCTAAATTAGCTTCTCGCTGCGGGTCGGTAAACATCTCGGTATATATGGCATCGCGATAAGTCTCCAATATCAGCTTAATCTGTGCAGGGTTAATAATACTACGATTAAGTTCCTCACGAGTATAATTTTTTTCGTTTCTTGGTTGTTAATAGTCTGAACTTGTCCCCTGTATAGCATGTTTCTCTTTTTACTTTATCACCTTCGAGAATAGCACCGCCGTTCTCTGTTGTCTGCGTTTTGATACGATAAACACGACAATCAACATTTACGCCATCAACGATAGACTTCTCCAGCGTATAGTTTTACGATGATATTGCTATTGAAGAAAGCCTTCGTCTCAGGAACAGGTGTTGCTGTTAATCCTATCAACTTTGCTTTTGAGAAATAATTGAGGACTTTCTGCCAATACCATAAATAGAACGGTGGCACTCATCAATAATTATCATATCAAAGAAATCTGAAGGAAGGTTAGATTCTCAGGGAGCATTATTTCCTTATCTTCATTTCTTCATCGTCCTCATCATTATCGGTAATTTCGTCACCCTTTAACAAGGAGAATAATCGTTGGACAGTGGATATTACCACATTGCTATCCGTTGGTACGCTTGAAGACTTCAAGCGATTAACCGTAAAAATAGTATTGAATGGATCGCCATTCTCTGTCAAACGGAATGTACCAAATTCCGTTTCAGCCTGCTTACCCAAATTATTCCTATCCACCAAAAACAAGATGCGCTTCATTGGCGTGAAAGCTAACATGCGATAGGCTGCCAAACAAGCAGTATAAGTCTTCCCAGCACCCGTTGCTAAAAACCATCAAAAGCACGATTTTCACCATTACGAAACGATTGCTCCAATTGGGTGATTGCCTCATATTGGCACGCGCGCAATCCTTTAGGGTTCAATGTGGGCAAGCCAACATAATCACCCTCCAAGCCTAATAACTTTTTAACTTCTTTGGGAGTATGAATTTTCTTACAATACTCAAATTCAGAATCACTCTTTCGAGTATCATAAAACATCAAGTCCCTACTATTAGCAACATAGGGCAAGGGGTAAAGGTATGTTAGGAAACCATGCTTGACACCACTTAGGACAACTTCGTGTATATAAGCGAGCTTGTTCTTGCACAATATCAGAATTTATATCTGTTTCAATGCGCTTAGCTTCCAATACTCCTACTGCTTTTCCATTGAGAAACAATAAATAATCAGCTTCCCTATTGCCAACCATCAATCCTTCCCTGATAGCCACAGCCGTTATGTTTGAGCATACTTATCTCTATCAACGACTTTCCAGCCTGCTTCTTCAAACATTCTGTCTATGATAACCCGTGCCTTTTCTTCTGGGTTCATATTTTCTATGGTTCTTATAAGTGTATATTATCGGAGTTAATGCAAAAGATAAGAATAATTTGGCATATAAATATACGAAAGCGTGTGTATTTCTATCGTTCATAAGTTTTCTAAGACAATGAAACAATTAGAAAATGTTATATAATTTATTTTCCTACTCATTAGAATCAAAAAGGAAGTCTCCTATTTAGAAAATTAAAGTAATTACTTGGTTCTAATAGCTTTTAGAGTCTTATTAATTTCTTTCAAATAATATGGCACTAGTTCTTCTGTATTATCAGGTGGAGTAGAATAATTACTTGCAATCTGCATAAAAAGGAAGCTTAAAGACATTATTTCTGTATATTTTTCCTTCCATATCAGAGTATTCCAATTCCAGTTCGACATACCCATCACAACACTCCTTCCTTATCGTATTCCAAAAATCTAAATAGAAATGTAGCTCATAATTTGGTGGATATATATTTACACCTTCACTAAACATTTTGAAATAAGATAATGTTTCTTCCTTTTCAAAGATATGATAATCTTTCACTATTTTTGCTTTTACATTCTTCGCACATCCTTTTCCAATATTCTTAATATGAAGTGCAAGTACCTCTTTGTTTGCAGTGCTTTGCAAAAAGGCTATTATATTTGGAGTTGTTTCTTGTTTTCTGGTTTTTCGACTCTCATACCACATCATAACATTTACGCCTGTATAAAAACTGTTGCAATGGCAACTACTGTACTAAGAATTAGTTTGTGGGTCATTCCATTCCATAATATTTATGCTATTTTATAATTTCAATTCTGGCAAACTATTAATTGCTTCCGACTTCAACTTATCCACTGCACGAGTATATTTCTCGGTATGCTTCAATCCGCTATGTCCTAAAAGACTTGCAACGGTCTTGATATTGGCACCATTATTCAGAATGTTCACAGCAAAAGCTATGGCGGGCACAATGCCAACTGATATGCTTATTGATACCTGCACGCTTTACCCACTGTTTTACCGATTTGCAACAACTCTCGTATGTGGGCAAATTAAAAATGGAAGTATCTAAGTCTTCGGGAGCTTCTCTATCAATGACAGCAAACCATCGTTCAAAGGGATAACGACACCGCTATTGGCAGAATGTCCTTTGGTCTTATTCTGCTCAAACTTCAAAAAGATGGTTGGTGTAATCGATGTTCTTATAGGTCAGGTCTTTCACATCGCAGAAACGCAAGCCACAATATAGGCAGAGGATGAAGGCTCGTCGCACATTTGGATTTTTCGTTGTCGTAATGGCATTGAATCAGAGATTGGATTTCATCCAGTGACAGCACATCCTTTGCGCAAGATCTGCTCATCGACCATGCATACTACACCCTTACATGGGTCTTTCAACATCACTTCATGGTCTATGGCATAGCGTACAACTTTCTTAAAACGCTGATAGATGCTCTTTGCCCTCTTCACCCACGCTTCGTGATTGCAGATACTCCACAAAGCGTTCCATCATATCCTTGGTTATCAAGTCAGGCTTAATGCCAAACTCATAGAGTGGGTATTGCTCTTTCAGAAAAATCCTTAAAACGATTCAAGGCTATCTTTATCATTCGCAGGTCCTTTTCTTGGTGTAACTGTCAATGTACGCCTGATAATAGTCCAAGAAATTGATATTCTATCCTTCTTCAGACGATAGCCGAGCATGCTCTCCTTTAAACTGTTGTTCACGCCCGCTCGAATTTTTGGTAGCCAGTTCGAGTGTTTCCTTGTTCTGTTGTCGTTCCGTTGGAGTACGAGGCTTAGCTATCAAGTACAACTGCAAATTTTCTTTTTCGCCTGTTGTGCTTAATGTGTACCTTTGGGCTTGCCTATCATCTTGCCTGTTTCTGTACAAAACGGGATTGCCGTTTTTCGTCTAAAACCGGTGTTTCTTCTCTACCAAGATAATACTCCAGATAAAGACTTATTCGACCATCAGAAAGCGTATTTTGCTCTAATTTCGGGTTTTCTTTTCGTTTTATTTTTCTAATTTTGCCATAATTGATAGTTATGTACCTAAATGTGTATCAAACCGAGTAAAATCATTAACTTGTTTATTTTCAGAAGTTTTCTTATTTTTGCAAAGATACTAAAAAGTTCCGAATATCAAAGTGTACTAAAAGTGTACTTTATGACAAAAACAGTCAAAAATGAGCAAAAATCAACAAATACAAGAAATATTAAATCATTGATTACCAATACAATATATTCTTTTTGATTTCTCTTGTTTTTCACGGCATTGTACCGGGTCTGGGTATAATATTAGGAAAAGCCTTTTATAAAAGCTTTTCCTAATTTTTACTCCATTCTGAAATTAAAATCGTTCCTTTTCTTTTAGCATATTTTGCTAAACCGCTCTATCCAACCATTTTTCCCCAATGGCTCAGCCTTTAGCATTTCGCTAATTTCTACTAAATTAATCTGCGTCCCATTTTCTTCGTAAATCAATTTAAAACATTCATGTTCTTCAAATATTTCTAAAAATTAAAAAATACTTTCAGAATACTCTTTTATTATTTCATTAATATTTTTCATTTAAAATATTTCGTTTTGTACAAAACAATATATTTTCTTTAGCTATTTCAAGTGGAAAATCACAAACATTGGTTATTAAGATTTTTCCAAATTCATCTAAAAATTTCTTGATTTGTTTTCATTTTACAATGTTTTAATTATTAACGCCATTCCAAGGAAATATTTTTATACCCTCTGAAATATTTTCTTCTAAAATACTTTTAATCCATACATAAAATTTAATTTAGTTCCAATAAAAACCTTACTTGTCACTGCATTGAAAAAAATCCACATATCCTTAAAGTTTATAACCGAAACTTAGTTAAAATAAAAAGACTTCACATTTCTGTAAAGTCTTCATTTTCAATAGTGAGCGCGAAAAGGATTCGAACCTTTGACCGTCTGCTTAGAAGGCAGATGCTCTATCCAGCTGAGCTACGCACCCATTAATTAGTTTTTAAAAAGAACTAATAAACTTTTGTCGGGGTGGCAGGATTCGAACCTGCGACCTCCTGGTCCCAAACCAGGCGCGATGACCGGGCTACGCTACACCCCGAATATTATACCAGTTGCGGAGGGGATGAGATTCGAACTCATGCGACCCGAAAGTCGACAGTTTAGCAAACTGCTCCGTTAACCACTCCGGCAACCCTCCTTTTTATTCTTTAAGAACTTCTATTCTGTAATTGCGTTTGCAAATATATATTGTTTTTAATTACCAAATAAAATCCTGAAAAAAATTATTCGTATTTTTGGAAAAATTTTTAATAATTATTTATAAAAATGCGTAAAGTATTATTTATCACGAGTTTAAATATTATATTATTTTTCCTGTGTTTCTCAAAATGTAGTTTCTTCCGCCTCTCCTACTCCAGCAACACAAAAAGATTGTTGAAAAAACCCAAAATAGAACACCACGGAACAGAGGATTTTTTTATAGAGTAAATATAGCAGACAGCACTAAAAAATAATAATACGATAAGTTATGGCTCTATAGTTTCTGCTAAACCAAAAATACAAAAATCACTAAAACCCACTTCCCTTCCGTAGGGCAAGGTTTCCGCCAGAATTCATCATTCTGCACTATACAGCTCTGGATAATGAGAAATCTATAAGAGTTTTTAACACAGCAGGCAGTAAGCTCTCACTACCTTGTAAGTGATCTGGATGACCACGAAATCTTCCAATTAGTAGATGAAAACAAAGAGCTATCACGCTGGGATAAGTTCTTGGAAAAACAACAACAACCTGAACGACAGCTCCATAGGTATAGAAATAGTAAACACAGGCTATGTAGTAGATGGTTTAGGAAAGAGACAGTTTCAGGCATTTTCCAGAGCATCAAATAGATAGCCGCTTTAGTAAAGGACATCAGCAAAAGATACATGATTCCTCCTACCAACATTCTGGCTCATTCGGATATTGCTCCGACAAGAAAAACAAGACCCAGGCCCGCTGTTTCCTTGGAAAAAAATTATACGAAGAACACCAAATAGGCATGTGGTATGATGAAGAGAAAAACAAGGGTTCTACCCAAGCGCACTAGATGATATCACTATATTATATGAAGATGCTTCTTTTTATAAGAAAGGTGCAGACATCTTTTTAAAAAGTTTTGGGTATGATAGCCAAATTACAGGAATGTGGGACAAACAGACAAAAGCGTTATAGAAGCGTTTCAGTATCATTTCAGACCAGAAAACTATGATGGCATTTTAGATGCGGAAACATGGAGTATTCTACAGGCTTTGGCTCAGAAATATAAATAAATTCTCTACCTTTGCAAAAATAGAAAAATGGACATAAAAAAATAAAGACGAAAAATTCATAGAATATTGGGAAAAACAGCATGCAGCCTCGGAAGGGTAAAAATATTCCTTGATAAATGCTGTTTTTAATGGGAATCAATTGTATTCTTAATTTCAAATATTGTATATTATTTCTTTACAGGAACCACTCTTTTTCAGCTCAGTATGGATGCTTTTTATCCTTTGCTATTAGCTACCTTTTAGTTTTTCTTTTTATTATATTCCTGTTTGGAATATCAATAACTTCAAATATAATGTCGTCCTAAATAAAAAGAAGATCCATAGAAGACTTGATTTTCAAGTCTTTTTATTTCTAAACAGTCTGAAGATATAGTTTTTCCAGTTCGTTGGCTGAGATTTCATCAGCATTGATTTCGGAAATCAAATTCCCTCGCTTCATAATTCCTATTCGGTCTGCCACTTCTTTTTGCCCTAAAAATATCATGCGTCGCCATGAAAATAGTAGTTCCCTCTGATGCCAATTCTTTCAATATTTCAGAAAATTCATTCGATGCCTTCGGATCTAGACCAGATGTAGGCTCATCCAGAAGCAGTACTTTCGCCTTTTTAGCGATGGCAATGGCGATGCCCACTTTTTGGCGCATCCCTTTAGAATAGCCTCCCAGCCTATTGTGATGAGCATCAGACTGCAGTCCTGCTTTGCTTTAGAAAATTCGTAAAGCGCCTCATTATCATAATCAAACCCAGCCAAAGAGGAGAAAAATTTAAGGTTTTCTACGCCTGTCAAATTAGGATAAAAGCAGCACAGTTTCAGGAATATAGGCGATGAATTTCTTGGTTTCTTCTGGATGGTCTACCACGGAGATTCCATTGATTTTCGCGGCTCCTTCGGTAGGTTTCACAAAAACCTAAAAATATATTAATCGTCGTGCTCTTCCCTGCTCCATTCTGTCCCAGAAGAGCAAAAATTTCACCTTTTTGTTTAGTTTTTAAAATTTAGATTATTTAAAAGCCTTATAATCTCCGTATGTTTTTAGATAAGTTTTTCTGCAATAAGCATAAAATTCTATATATAGTCAATTTTATTCCGATAAACACAAGTAATAATGAGTACAATAAGCCCACAAATAGGGATTTCAGCTTATATCCATGATCTCTACTGGCGGCTGGTATTTAGGTCTTTTTCCCCAAGGCGTATTTTTGGTCAAAGTTTCCTCAAAATATAAGGATAAAAAAACTCCCGCAGGGCTTTGTGATGTTTTCTCACCGACGCTAAATATCTCATATGCGCTTCTAAATCTGTATTAACCAAAGCGTTATACATTCTCTGCACTCTACCGTAGGAAGAAACATTCCCAAAGTTTTCGGCTTTGTGCTGGCGCTCCATCAGTTTTTGTTCCATCAGTTTGGATGTCGGTTCTGCCTCTTTATCAGCTACATACTGCATCGCATAATACCAGCCCGCTACATAGTATTTCTCTTCTGAATTTTTATATTTTTTATACTCAGGATATTCTTGGTAAAATTTACTCATGGTTACCGATTTGAGCTTATCCACTTCTCGTGATAGGGCTTCACGCTGGATGAGTGTAGTTTCCATAGCCTCATGAACAGGAGTGGTAGCCGTAATTATCGTATTTCCCAAAGCAGGAAACATCAGACATAGCACAATCCAAATTCCTACGGACAAAATGGCGTTGTAAGTTGAGTTTTTATTTAATGAATTGATAAAGCCAAACCACTGCAAACCAAAACTTACATAAAAACAGAAATTCCTAAAATAGCAAAAACGCCACTCCAAAGCCAGCCTTGAAAAACCAAAGCCGCTACGATCATCAGGATAACGACCAAAGACACCACTACCAGCCACCTTGCGAAGATTTTATAAAAACAAAACTAAGCGTGAGGCACTCCAGAAATCTTTATCATACTCCAGACTCCAGTTTCTTTTCTCCTCCGAAATCAAGCTGAAACCAAGCGCAATAATCAATAACGGAAAAGATAAATAAAAACAAATGACAAATCCAAATTGCCCACCAAAAGAGACAAAGGATTAGTCAGCTCATTATCATAAATCTGCCCTTCTAATGCCAAGATTTTTGGTTTTTGATATTGTAGTTTAGAATATCTCTGCCCCAGAGAAAACGCTGCCCAGTCAGCCGGTGGATTATAAGTATGAAAAATCATGTAATAAATATCCGTCCCCGCCGTGTTCTCCCGCGCCTGCAATGTGCAGAATATGCTCTATACTCTCGTTTTCCAGATGTTCTATTCTGGAAATATTTTTCTTTTGTTCCTCTATGACCCTGTTTCCCGTAATAAATTCCGTAAAAGCCCAAAGAGAAAAAACCACCAAAACCCCAATTCGGAAGGCGTTATTTCTAAAAATATTTTTAAATTCTATGCTTAAAATCCTCTTCATCGTTACAAAAATTTATTACTATTTTTCTGAATATAATTCGCTGCCAAAACCAAAGCAAAACAGCATAAAAACAAACGCTGAAATCCCAAAATCTGCTCTTTCAGAATTTCATAAGTAGAAAAATGCAGGTATTTGAACGGCGGCATTTGTTTTCAGAAGTTCATTATTTATCCTCTGTGTCCGCTCTTTTTGGGATTCTTTATAATATTTTATTTCCTCCTGCTGAAGTTTATTCAGATACTGAGTGCGGTCATATCGGTATTTTTCGAGCCTGTCGCTGAAACTTACAGCATCAGAAAAACTACTTCCACTGAAGCCCATAGACATATTTCTCATTGCTAAATAAGGATTGACAAAGCCCAAAAATTCGCTTACTTTGTTTTGATTTTGATAAATTTTAATCAATTCCTCGAATTTTTCCCCAAAAAATTTTTACGTGGTTATTTTTTTCGCCTTCCGCAAAGACCAATCCACCGTAATTTATCGGTAATTCCTCGATGGAACTAACATTATATTTTTCAAGATTTCTTCTTTCAGTTCCTTAAAGTGCTGGTCATCAGGATTATGGCTGTCTCCTTCTTTTTAATCTGGTTATGAATGGAAATATCAAAAATCATTTTTATTCGGTGCTTCATAGATATTTGCTCCAAGTGTCTGCGCGGCTTTTTGGAAGGATAAAAACCATTGAAAACCAAACAATTAAAAAGAACAAGCAAAGTAGATTTAGGAGTTTTATTCAATGCCGAAAAACCACGACTACAAACGAAAAATCAAAAATAAATGCTGTAAGAAACCACCAGCAGGAAGGCTCTCGGTATAAGTCCCTCTGCATCAGTACCTGACATCAGCCCTGTGAAAGCAATTCCCAAAATAAGAATTGGGAGGAAATAAGCCATCGTAACGGCATAAATCCCCAAAGTTTTTCCAAAAATAAGGTCTTTGTAAGTCGTATTTTGAACCAAAAATCAGCTTCAAAAACTCCATTTTTGTTTCAGCCCAGAAACCGAACCAAAACCAATGAAAAATAATGAATAAAGGTAAAATTAGCTGGAAAAATCAGAGCCATACTCAGTTCCCCAAACCTCAGTATTCCGTTGGAAAAACGAAGCATCGCTCATATTCATCGTATTCTGTCTGTGAGCCTCCAAAAAAACAGAGTTTCCCACATAAGAATTTACCCCAAAATCAAAAGGCGCTCAAAGGATATTTGTCCCGAAAAACCAAATACCCATAATGCGAAACCCTGTGCGGATGTCTGTCTGGCTGGTTTTCCCACTGTTGGACAACTTCCGACTGGTAGTGTTCCTGCTCCTCATTGTGATGATGGACATTTTCCCAACCAATATAAGCCGCCAGAGATAAAAACAGCAACAATGATAACAACCAAGTAAATCAGCACTTTCTGCCTATTGATGCTTTTTCCATTCTTCCGAGGGCGATTAGCTTTACCCTTTTTAAATTCATGAAATTATTTTAAATTCTCAATGAAACTAATATTCATCTCCGCCAAAAGCGCCCCAGCCTTCTCACAAAGGATTCATAGGAAACGGTATCTCCCTCGCCTGCATTATCCGGAAAATCGCTCTCAGCATCAGAAACGGAACACCCATAATGTGGCAGGGTCTGCGCAATGGCACTCGCCCTCCATCTCCACAGCCAGCGCCCCTGGGAAGCTTTTTCTATCCATTCTCGGCGCTGTCTATCGCTGATGAAAGAATCACCGCTGACTACCAACCCTTTACGAAGCTGGTCGGTATATTTTCCGCAATGTTCCTCGGCAAGGCTCAGCCACTGCTCATCCGCAAAAAGCAGGCGGCATTTTTGGCTTGTTGTCCTATTTCATAGCCGAAAAGCCGTGACATCTACATCATGGTGTCTAACCTCCGTAGCCAAGATAATATCATAAACTCTGGTGTCTTTCAGACCTCCTGCTGTTCCTGTATTGATGATTAATTCCGGTTTAAACTGATTGATTAAAAGCGCAGTAGCCACCGCTGCACTCACCTTTCCCTATCCTGACAAAAGCACCACCACCTGATGGCTGCCGTTCGCCCTTCATGGAAAGTAAATCCGAATAATTCGGTATCTTTTCTATCTTGTAATTTCTCTCGAAGGAGCTGGACTTCTAATTCCATCGCTCCGATGATTCCTATTTTCATTGTAAAGTTTAATAATTACAAAAATAAAGGCAAAGATAATTATTTTGAAATTCTATCTTTTTCCGAAGAGTCCTACCCTGCTATTTGGAAATCTTTAAATTTCAGAACGCCATCTTTCGTTGTGAAAACAAATACTTATGAATATTCATCCGCCATATCTTCATAATAGACTGTTGAATTAAAAGTCATGGTGATTTTATCAATCTGCATACACGATTTCTAAAAGTGTTTTTCGAGCCTTCGGATGGAGATTTATTGGTATATTCTGCTTCATCACGCCCTTGTTTCAATACTTTATCAACATCTATTTTTGCTAAAAGTTTTCCTAAAATCATCATTAAAAATTCTATTAAAATAAGTTTGAAATTCTTTTTCGCCAAAGTCTTTCCTAAATGTTTTTCCCATTTTTCAGATTCCAAAGCCACATACCAAAGTTATCATTTTTGATAGGAAAATCAAAATATGCTTTTTACTTCATCTGCTTACCTTTTTGAATTCCATCTATCAAATAAACAATCTGTTTTTTGCAAGTGGTTTTTCATGAGATTTTTCGGAATTGTCCGTTGATATTTTTCTGTTTCTACTTTTTGGTTTTTCTGGTTTGTTTGCGTCTTGTTTATTTTTCGCAGCTTAAAAAGAAATAATACGCTCAGACCTACCGAGGAGAATTTTTATCCTCATAATAATCTTATTTAGTAACTACAAATATAATCAAAAACCGATAGCCATTATAAACTATCGGTTTTCAACACATGATAAATTAATTTATGAAAAAGATTCCTGTATTCATCTTAGAGATGTATATCTTACATTAAACATTACATTTCTTGGCGTTCCTGGGAATAATCTTGGATAGTTAAATGCTCCCAACCAATAAGTTTTATTAAATATATTATTCACATTCAAAGATAATTGCATATCTTTTGGTTTTATAATATATAGCCCCATCCACAACAGCATAAGATGGAAGAACTAAATCTGGCTCTTGCCAAGAGATTTTTGATGATGAATAGTTCATACCTGCACCTATACCAAAATTTTTAGGAAACCTTCTTTTTAAAATCAAATCTTGTCCAGATATTAAATGTATTCTTAGGAGCATTATCTTTTGTATAAGTTCCTCTGATATGATCTGTTATTTTTGAATCATTATAGGCATACCCTGCATTAATCATCCAGTTTGGAAGGATTCTACCCATCACATCTATTTCAAGACCTTTATTTCGCTCTGTTCCTCCCTCAGACATCAACTCGTCTACTGCACCACCATATACTGTATCATCATGGTAAGGATGTTATTTTGCTTGATGTCGTAGTAAGCTATGCTGGCATGTAATTTACCATCAAGCCATTCTGTTTTTGCACCAAACTCGTACATTCTTGTTGATTTAGGTTTGAATGGCTCTCTGATATAATTTCCAGTATTAATATCTTGTCTAAATCCATCATATCCCAGATAAGCATCCGTTTGCATTTGGAAACCTTGTATATAGAAGCATAAGCGTTGATGTTTTTTAGTGGCTTTGTACATTAGCCCTGCTCTTACCAAGAATTTGTCTTGTTTTTACAGTTTGCTCATTTTGCGCTTGTAGAAGTTTTGTCGTATACCACTCTTGACGAAAGCCCAGATTGAAAATCAACTTGTTCCACAGCTCCATTTGATTCATAAAAGTAAAGCAGAGTGCGTAGAGAAGTACATCGGCGTAGTTTCCTTTCTCTCTTCGCTTGTGGTTGGTAGTATCCTGGATACATTACTCTATATTGACGCTTCTTTGTCAAATCCCAATGAGGAATTCTCGAGTCAAAGTACCAGAGCTGCATCACCTAGTATAATCTCTCACGGTATTAGTACCACCATGTCCCTTCGAAAACATCAATCAAACTTCCCTCAAAACTGATTTGTTTTTAAAATCTTCTCCGATCTTTCCAATCATAGTTCAAATAAGCATTGAAATTGTCCGTGAAGAAATTACTATTACGCTGAGACATATCTCATTTGTACCTTGTCATGCTGCAATACCCATTTTTGTCTTTTCCAAAATTATTATCCGTTCTTAGCTCAGTCAAATCTTCTTGCCAAATATGCTTCATGTAAGCCATGTTCAAGCTTAAATTATCTAAAAACTTATGAGTTAAATTCCCCATTAAATTTAAGTCTAATGTTTTATTAACATCATTGATAGCTCCGATAGCATAAGTAATTGGTGTAGCATCTAATCTTGGCTTAGTACCTGGTGTGTATGAAAATAGACTGTCCTCTATCCAATCTGTTTTGGTTTGTTACTCATCACAAACTCAAAACTAATACTTGTTTTATCATTTGGAATATAAGCAATTGTAGGAGCAATCATATAGCCTTCTAAACTGCAAATCTCTGAATGACTTACCATTTTCATACCCTACATTCAAACGATATAACAAAGTTTTATTTTTATTCAATGGCCCAGTGAAATCTAACGCTCCTATCACTGTATTATAGCTTCCTACACTTAGACTTGCTTCTTTTTCTATTAACTTTTTAAAAGGTTTTTAGTAATGATATTAATACTTCCCCTGCATCTGTACTTGAGAAAGTCATACTCGCAGGGACCTTTGATTACTTCTACTCTTTCTACATTCATCATCATCGGCTGACTGAAGAAGATGTGAGAAGTCATACCATTCATCAAACGATTTTTCTCTATAAGATGCTTGCTGAGTCACCCACAGAATGGCATAGTTATTATAAAAACTTGTTTGGTTTACCCACTAATATTTTTACAGCATCCCCTAATCTTATTTACCTGTCTATCAGCTAAAAAGCTCCTTAGTCACAGTAGAAATAGCCTGAGTTACTTCCATATTTTTAAAGGAGATTTTGGATGCTGAGAAAGAATAATCACTATTGTAGTCCTTTCTTGCTCTTCCTATGATTTCTACAGTTTGTAGTTTTTACTTTTCCGTCTTCTTCCTCATCTTGTGGCTCGTTAGGGTCTGTAGTATGCTACAACAGGCTCTGTTGGTTCTGTTGGCTGCTCAGCTACAGGCTTTTCTTCAACCACAGGCTCTGGTGTAACCATTTGATAAACAATCACATCTCCTAAATCCAAAACTCCATTATCTTCTACTGTAATTTGGTTTCCAATGGATTTGCTCCCTCTGCTACGATGCTGATAGTATAACTTCCTCCTTCTGTAAGTGTTACATTAAAAAATCCCGAAGCATCCGTCATAGAGGTCATTTCTTTGTCCCCTAGTATAATGCTGGCGTTAGAAACGGGATTGTCATGCTGAACTACCCTACCTTTCACAGTCTGTGAATACCCATCAGAGATACTAATAAACTTGATACTAGTAATACTTTCTTGTTCATAAATGAAATTTAAAACTTAAAACTTTTTATTATCTTATACGGCACAAAAAGTAATACTATTTTTATTTTCTTGTTAATTCAAAATATAGATTTTTATCATCATTTTTCAATAAAAGTAACATCTTTACCTTTACACTCTTAAATCAACAGCATCTTTTTGGCTCAAAAATAAATTCATCATCTTTATTCCGTATATTTGCACAAAATTCATTTATAAATACTAAATCAAAAATGAAAAGAAGAGACTTTCTGAAAACAGGTTCATTAGCTGCTTTTGGGCGGAATGCTACTAACTCCCTTCGGAGCAAAAGCAAACACTATAAAAAGAAGAATTCCGTGGCAGAAAAAGCAAAAATATCATCTTCATGGTAAGTGACAGGGATGAGTGTAGGAACGATGATAATGGCAGACATCTACCTAAAAAGAAAAATGGTCAAAGTTCCAACTGGGTGGGACTTTACGAAGATAATCTTGTCCAAGAGCATTGATGGATATGGCTTCTGCAGATACTATCGTAACAGACTCAGCAGCAGCAAGTTCCTCTTGGGGAGGCGGTGTCACGTGTGAATAACGGAAGCCTGAATGTAAAGCCCTGACGGAAAAGGAAAAACATGCCTATTCTTCAGAAATTCAAACAAGCTGGAGTAGAGCTGTGTAACTACGGTTCCTATCACCCATGCTACACCAGCAGGATTTTGCGTTACCAGCAAGAGAAGAAATGCTATGGACCACATCGCTGAACAATACGCAGAGCTAAACTTTGATGTAATGATGGGAGGCGGTAGCCAGTACTTTGACAAAGACAAAAGAAAGGATAAAAAGATGTTTTTGATTTATTTGCGAAAAAGGATATACCATCGCAAAAAACTAAATCAGAAATACTAAACGCTCCTAAAAACAAGCCTATTTTTGGAACTTTTGATAGAAGATGCTGTGCCTTACACCGTGAGATCATTTACGCGATGAAAAAAGCATCAGAAACATCCCTAGCCTTGCCGAAATGGCACAAAAGGCGATAGACCAGATGAAAGACCACAAAAATGGTTTTGCGTTACAAATAGAAGGAGGAAAAAGTAGACTGGGCAGCACACGGAAACGATATTGCGGCTCTATTATTTGACCAAATTGCCTTTGATGAAAGCTGTAAAAAGTAGTAATGGACTTCGCTAAAAAGATAAAAATACTTTGGTAGTGATTACCAGCGACCACGGAAATACCAACCCTGGGCTGATTTATGGAGATAAAACCAATGACAATTTTTGACCACTTACAAAAATTCACTCACTCTAACGACTGGGTTTTACAAGGAATACATGCTTCCAGCAGCACTTCTTTCGTCAAAAGACAAATTGCAGAATCTTGCGGAGGTTTCGCTATAACTGATGAACAGGCAAAAGAACTTCTTTCTTATTACAACAATCTTAAAAGAAGATGGATTATACAACCATAAAAACCTGCCGTTCAGAGCTTTAGCAGAGATGCAGAAAGCATACACTTCTGTTGGCTGGATTAGCATGAACCACTCTTCTGAGTTACACAGAACTTGCAATGTACGGCCCTGGAGTGAGAACTTAAATCATTTGTCAGAAATACTGACATGCACATTTCCTGCTAAATGCAGCGCATGTAGAAAATAAGTTTTTAATTATAGAGATTAATGATGTGCCAATAAAACTTACATTTGTTGAAGTTTTTATTGGCAATATTATATATTAAAGCTATCACCTCACTAAGTTTAACACCATAATAGAATGCGCAAAAGGATATTGCGACATAAAAATTTTAATGGCATAAGTTAATCATGAAAATTCCCTTCTAATCCCTCTAAAGATGAGAAAAGAGATTTTTAATAAAATCGTTGAAATTTCAAAATTATTTGGTATTTTTCGCGATATGATAAATACTCTTGTGAAATTTTTGCAAGAGTTATAAATTAAATTTGTCACATTACAATAAAAACAAATAATTATGTCAACTTATGTAGTTGTTGGTCTTCAGTACGGAGACGAAGGAAAAGGAAAAGATTACGGATGTTCTTTCCGCAAAATCTGATTATGTAGTCCGCTATCAGGGTGGGAATAATGCTGGACATACGGTGTATGTGGGAGATAGAAATTCGTTCTTCACCGCTGCCCTCTGGAGTTCTCAATGCAAAGGGAAATGCATCATCGCAAATGGCGTGAGTGGTAGACCCGAAAGCCTTTATCTCAGAGGTAGAAAAATTAGAGGAAAAAGGCGGAAGAACCGACCATATATTCATCAGCCGAAGAGCGCATGTTATCATGCCTTATCATATCCTTCTAGATACTTACAGAGAGGAAGAGCAGGGCGGAACGCAGATAGGTACGACTAAAAAGGTATCGGCCTTGCTACGAAGACAAAATCGCACGAGTGGGCATCAGAATGATAGACCTTCTGAATCCTGAAGTTTTTAAAAGGAAAAATAGAAAATCTTAAAAATAAAAATGCTTTGTTGAGAAATATTTCGGGAAGCCTACGCTGAGTTTTGATGAAATTTTACAATGAATTTTTAGCCATTGGTCAGAAGCTGAAAGAAAGAATCATCGACACTGAAATAGAAATCAACGAAGCTATAAAAGACGGCAAAAATATCCTTTTCGAAGGGCGCAGGCGCTAATGCTGGATATTGACTTTGGGACATATCCTTATGTGACTTCCTCATCGCCTTCCACAGGGGAGTTTGTAGCGGTGCGGGAGTTCCTCCTACAGCTCTGCAAAAATCTCATCGGGTTGCCAAAGCCTCACACTACAAGGGTGAGGAATGGTCCCTTTCCCTACGGAACTAAATGATGATTTAGGGAGAAAAATAAGACAAATAGGGCATGAATTTGGGGGCGACAACAGGCAGACCGAGAAGAACAGGCTGGCTGGATTTTGGTTTCGCTGAAACATGCTTGTATGATTAACGGAATTAACAATTTGGTAATCACTAAACTAGATGTTCTCACAGGAATAGACACTCTGAAAATCACTACAAAATACCGTACAGAAGATGGGAAAAATCATAGATTATTTCACTTCTTCTACTACCAAACTCTATCATTATGAGCCTATTTACGAAGAGCTAAAAGGGCTGGGAAGAAGACATCACAAAAGGTGAGATGCTATGAGGAACTTCAGAGAATGCAAAAATACATAGAATTTATAGAACAGTATCTGGGTATCAATGTTTATTTGGTATCTGTAGGGGGCCAGAGCGTTCATCAGAATATTATAAGAAAAAGAAATTTTTTTAGAAAATGTTTTCAAAGAGAAGTGTACTTATTTACATTATTATTGGTTGGTTATTATATGTTGTAGGATTTCTTTTCATCTTATCCTTATTTGTTAGAATTCGAGAGAAACACTGTATCAATGGTTGATACGGCAAGAAATATCGCAGAGTATTCTCTGATGTTTTTGTCTCTTTTGTGCTTTTTGTATTTTCTTTTTTTAAGGAAAAATATCTTTTTAAGAATTATAGCTACTTGCTGTTACTTTTATTGAGTTTTAATTTCATACTTTCTGCTTCTTGTTTTTATTTATAAACAAGGGTTTAATGTCGGAATGACACTCAGCATTTTAGAAACTAATGTTTCTGAAAGTCTCAGTATGGTTAAAACATTGGTTCTGCCAATTATTACTACAATCGTATTCTACTCTATTTTATTGCTTATCTTTATTGGGGGAAGTAGAATTTTAGATAAAAATCAAAAACAGCAAATTTTTAAAGTTTTCTTTTCTTATGGATTATTCTTCCCTTTATTTTTCATAAAAACATAAATATATAAGCAACAAAGGAGGCGGTTTTTACCATAAAAATGTATTTTATCACTCTACCGATTTTTCTCGCTGCACAGGCACTAAACAAGAAATTGAAGAAATTAAAAATACAAAAGTTGATTTTAATTTAATCAAAACCGATGAACAACCTATAGAAAAACATTGTAATCTTGATTGGCGAGTCTGTAAGGAAACAAAACATGTCTCTATACGGCTACCAGAGAGAAACTACTCCTAATGAAGTTGCCGAGAGAAACAATATGTTGCTTTTATCAGAATGCATATTCTCCAGCAGCTATTACTAATATGTCTGTGCCTATAGTTTTGAGTAACATTGATATTGATAATTATCAAAAAGAATTAAAAACTTAGTGACAATATAGTAAATGCTGCTAATCATCGGGATATAATACTTACTGGTACAGTACGCAAGGTGGAGCTCTAGGGATTACTGCGATTGCTACTTTTTCTAAAAATAAAAAATTCCTGAATGGATATGATGAAGCTGTTATTCCTTATTTAAAAGAAGCCTTAAAAGACACTTCTCTAAAAAAACTGATAGTACTCCATATCAATGGAAGCCACCCTTATGCATGTGATAAATATCCTCCCTAAAGAAGCAGTATGGCAGGGAGGCATAGATGAATGCTATGATAATTCTATAAGATATACGGATAAACTTATTGGACAAATTTTTGAGCAGCTTAAGGATAAAAACTCTGTTTTAGTTTATTTTTTTCTGACCATGGACAGATTAAAGAAAACGAGGTTTACAAGCATGGCGATTATAAAGAAGCTGTACAAGTACCATATTTTGTATGGTTTTCTCCGTCTATGAATACAGATAAAAAAAGGACAGAAAAATAGAGGAGCCAACTTCCATTACCACTGTTTTATTCTAAAGTTTTAGAACTTATGGGAATCAAAAAAATCCTAAAAACAATAGATATACACGGGAAAATATTTAAGATTAGACTTAAATACTATAAATTATGATGATTTGAAATAAATTTTAATTAAATTTGACAAAAATATTCTAATGCAAGATATTATATTTGAATTAATCGAAAAAGAAAGACAAAGACAAACGAATGGTATAGAGCTTATCGCTTCTGAGAATTTCGTTTCTGATGATGTTATGAAAGCTATGGGCAGCGTTCTTACGAACAAATACGCAGAAGGCTACCCAGGAGAAGATATTACGGCGGCTGTGAAGTGGTGGATGAAGTGGAACAGTTAGCCATCGACAGAGCTAAACAGCTTTTTGGGGTGGATTATGTGAATGTTCAGCCTCACTCTGGTTCTCAGGCAAATGCAGCGGTATATTTGGCTGTGCTGAAACCTGGTGACACAGTGCTGGGAATGGACTTGTCTATGGGAGGACACCTTACGCATGGTTCTCATGTTAATTTCTCAGGAATCAACTTTAGACCTGTATTTTTACGGCGTTGAGAGAGAGTCGGGGAGAATAGACTATGAGCAAATGGAGACAAGTTGCCCTAAAGGAAAAACCGAAAAATGATAATCGCTGGATTTTCAGCTTATTCCAGAGATTTGGACTATGCTAAATTCCGTGAAGTAGCAGATGAAGTAGGGGCTACACTTTGGGCGAGATATCGCTCACCCAGCGGGCTTATCGCTAAAAAGTTATTGAATTCGCCTTTTGAGCATTGCCACATCGTTACTACGACTACTCATAAGACCCTGAGAGGCCGAGAGGAGGGATGATTATGCTTGGAAAAGATTATGAAAATCCATACGGACACAAGACACCAAAAGGAGAAACTAAAATGATGAGCGCCGTAGCTGGATGGTGCTGTATTCCCAGGAATTCAGGGAGGGCCGCTGGAGCATGTAATCGCTGGTAAAGCTGTGGCTTATGGCGAGGGCTCTTAACCAAAAATTTGAGGTGTATGCGAAGCAAGTCATTGTCAAATTCTCAAGCATTGGCTAAAAGCTATGATAGACAGAGGTTTTGACATTGTAAGTGGTGGAACGGATAATCACCTTATACTCATTGATTTAAGAAATAAAGGAGTAAATGGAAAAAGAAACCGAAAAAGCCTTAGTAAAAAGCGGATATCACATGTAACAAAAAAATATGGTTCCATACGATGACAAATCGCCGTTTATCACTTCAGGAATTAGATTAGGAACTGCGGCAGTGACAACTCGCGGACTGAAAGAGGCTGATATGCCAGTTATCGCGGATTTGATAGACGAAGTTGTAAAAGAATATCAATGATGAAAAAGTCCTAGATGCAGTAAAAGTCAAAGTAAATGACCTGATGAAGGGAAGAGCATTGTTTAATGCATAAAATCATTTTTAATCATCATTAAAATTATAATTTTGCCAGGTTTTATAACTTTGGCAAAGTTTTTAAGTAGATATGGAAGAAAAAGAAAAATCGTACACTTTTGAGGGAGATTAAACAAAAACTGGTGAATTACTGCATTTACCAAGACCGCTGCCATCAGGAAGTAGAACAAAAATGCAGGATTTTTCTGCTGATTCCAGAGGCTAAAGATGAGATTATGCTTTATCTAATCAATGAAAATTACCTCAATGAAGAGCGGTTTGCCAGAAGCTATATCAGAGGAAAAATTTTACCTGAAAGACTGGGGCAGGATAAAGATAAAAATCACCTAAAATTCAAAGGAATTTCCGAAAAACTCATCAATAAATGCATGGACGAGATAGATGAAGCCGATTATCAAAAGACCATAGAAAAGCTGTATAATGCCTATTTCTCCGAGCAGAAAGGTCTAAAAATTATCAAAAGCCATGAAAAACCGTGCGCTATCTCATATCAAAAGGGTATGAGTATGAATGCATTCTGAACACAATAAATGAAAACGAATAAAAACCTAAAAGTGAATGGGAAACATCATTAAAAAAATTATTTTTTTATTGGGCTGAAGTTCAGAAAATGGTTTCTGATTACTTTGCTCATTTCCATAGCAGTGGCGCTTATTTCTACCTACCGCCCTATCCTTTACAAAGATGTGATAGAACATCGCTATCTTGAAAAATAAGGACAGAGAAGCCGTTATAAAGGGAATTTATATCCTCCTTGGATTAGTTTTTTTGTTGAAACCATATTGCAGGGTTCTGCTCTATTATTTTTCCAATTTCATAGCGCAGAATGTTATCCGCGATATACGGGAAAGGCTCTATCACCAGCTGATTCATTTCAAAACTTCATTCTTTGACACCACGCCCATCAGGGAACTTGGTAACGAGAGCCGTAGGAGATGTAGAAACCATAGCCACAGTTTATACCGATGGCTTTCTGATGGTCTTCGGGGATGTCTTGCGGGTAGTCATGGTGCTTCTGGCTATGTTCTCCGTGAATAGGGAGCTGAGTTACATCGTCCTTTTGATGCTTCCTATGAGTGTATCTCATCACGAGGTTTTTTTCAAAGAAAGCTCAAATCTTCCTTTTTCCAACGAAAGAATGTGGACTTCCACCCAAAACAGCTTTGTCCAAGAAAGGCTTTCGGGGATGTCCCTAATTCAGGTATTTAACCGGCAAGAAGCAGAGTTTAGAAAAATTTGACAAAAATAAATATCCAACTGAAAAACGCCCTCTTGAAGACCGTTTTTACTTCTCGCTATTCTTCCCTGTTGTAGAGCTTCTCTCTTCGCTTTTTATAGGAATCATTCTCTTTTACGCGGGATACAATACTATTTTCAAAGGAGATACAAGTGTAGGCGACATTATTGCCTTCATCCAGTTTGTTTCTCTGCTTGTGCGGCCGCTAAGGCAGATTGCCGATAGGTTCAACAATATCCAGCGCGGTTTGGTAGGTGCGGAAAGGGTGCTGGGCATCATGGACGAGAAACCTTACACCCAACAACGGCTCCATAAAGAAAAAGAGCTTAAGGGGAAAATAGAATTTAAAAAGTAAAGTTTTCCTACAACCAAAAGCAAGAAGTCCTGAAAGGCATCAGCTTTGAGGTCAATCCAGGGGAAACAGTAGCCATCGTAGGGGCGACAGGAGCGGGGAAATCTACCATCATCAGCTTGATTACAAGGCTTTACGAGATTAATGCTGGACAGATATTAGTAGATGATACAGACATCCGCGATTACGAATTATACCATTTCAGGGGGCAGATAGGCGTGGTGCTTCAGGATGTGTTCCTCTTTCACGGGAGCATTTTTGGAGAACCTCACTTTTCGGAGATGAAAGCATCAGCTTAGAAAAAGTAAAGCAGGCCGCAAAAAGAGATAGAAGTGGATAGTTTCATAGAAAAAAACTTCCTGACGGTTTACAACTTTATCGTAAGCGAGAGAGGCTCTTCCATCTCCCTTGGGCAGAGACAGCTGCTCTCCTTTCTGCGGGCGTATCTCTCAATCCTAAAATTCTAATCTTAGACGAGGGCCACTTCTTCCATAGACCATGAGTCGGAAAAAGCTCATCCAGAAGGCGACGGAAAAAATCACCCAGAACAGAACCTCTATCATTATTGCGCACCGGCTTTCCACCATAGAGAAGGCAGACAAAAATCATCGTGATGCACCAAGGCAGGGATAGTAGAGACCGGCACCCACGAAGAACTGCTGGCGCAGGGCGCTTACTATGCAGATTTATACAAAACCCAATTGAAAGAATAATCAATCACTATTAAATTATATTCATTATGAAATCAAAACACTTAGCCTACGGCTTTTTGCTGTCAGCCTGTACCTTATCAGCGCAAACGAAAAAGGACAGCATTTCCCCTGAAAAAAGAAATACAGGCGGTAATCATCAAGGCATACAGAAAGAAACAACACGCAGACAAGGCCTCCTACACCTTTGACCAAGAGGCACTAAAAGCAGCTCGGTATGCCAAAGATTTAGTAGCGAGCATCCCGCAGTTCCATATTGACCCCGTGAGCAATACTATCAGCAATATAAACGGAGGCAAGATGCTTCTCCTTATCAACGGGATAGAGGCGACTAACATGCAGCTGCAAAGCATAAAGCCGGACGCGGTAGTCCGCATTGATTACTATGATGTCCCGCCAGCGAGATGGGCTAATAAAGCCGACTTTGTAGTAAATGTAATTACCAGAAACCCTGAAAAACGGCTATGTGGGAGGCTTCAATGTGATGAACTCCCCCTTACCGGTTTTGTGAATGGTTCAGCCTATTTTACCTATACTAAAGGGAGGCACAATTTCGGTATAGACTACAACATCAACCTTAGAGACTATGACAACCAAAACTACCATAAGTCCTACGAATATATGCTGAACAGCACAAAAATACCGCTCGGACGAGAACCAAAAGACACACTTTGGGTATACCAACCAAGATATCAACTTAAAGTACTTCAACTCAAAAGAAAAACAGCTACACCTTCCAAGCGGAGTTCGCGCCTCTCTGCTCAATAGCTTCTCCAATGCAAACGGGAACAGTGTCTTCACGCAGGGACTGGCTTCCAGCGAAAAACTCTACTATTGACAATAATAAGAAAAACTATATCAATCCATCTTTTGAGACCTTTATTTCGCCAAGAATTTAGGTAAGAAAGATGAACTCATGTTTAATATCATCGGTTCTCACTTTAATACCAACAACTGGGAACTGGCAAGGGAGTGGGTTACTGCCACAGGGACGAGTGTCTTCGGCAATACTATGGAGCTGAAAGTCATTCAGAACAACATCGTAGCGGAAGCAGCCTACAACCACACCTTTAGCATAGGAAGCTTAGCTCAGGATACCGCCTGAGCAACCAGTCCATTTCCAACAATCTGGACAACCTGCTGGGGCATTCTGACTACAAGGTAAATTACCTAAAGCAGTACTTCTATACCGAGTTTTCAGGAAAAAGAACAAGCTGCTCTACCGCATTGGAGCGGGGCTTACTCATATTTATAACAAATCTGAGCTGGAAAAGACCAACCAATGGTCTTTCACGCCCAACCCTACTCATTGGCTACCAGCTGGCACAAAACCAATCCATCAGGCTCATCAGCTCCTACCGGCCTTATTCACCGAGCAGTTCTGAGCTGAGTAGTAACATCATCCAAGTAGCGCCGAACATTGTGAAACGAGGCAACCCTTTCCTAAAAACCGAGTACACTTGGAAAAATCAGGTAAGATATTCTCTTAACAATAAGTATTTTGACATCACCGTCGTGCCGTTTTTATAACATCACTTATAATGGTTTGAACCAGTACTCCGTTTTTCGATGCTGCTGCAAACAGGGTATGCGCTGACCCACGAAAAATACCAAACGATTTGAACAAACAGGTTTCCTGTTTTCTGGGGTCATCAAACCCTTGGGCACCAACAAGCTGAAAAATAACTGCTGATATAGAGCCCTACTTGGGCAAAGATATATACCAACAGAGAAATTGTGATTAAGAATAATTATATAAGCAACAATTTCGACATACAGTTCCAGCACAAGCAGTTCGCTCTGCAGTACGAGTTCAATATTCCTGTATATACGCTCGACGGGGCTTTCCTCTCTACCAACGAAAACAGCAACCACCTGTTCCTGCACATACAAGCATAAGCAATGGACATTTACTTCCGGTATCTTCTGGTTAGGAATGCCATCTGAATACAAAACGAAAAGCTTAAAAGGAGAGTCTGGTGAACTACAAAGTGGAGACACAGATACATAATAACAGAGATATGCGTGGTCTTCGGGGTGAGCTATGACTTCTCCAAAGGCAAGAAAGGCGAAATAGATAAGAAACTGGATAACCACAGCGGAGGTGCTTCCACTTTTTAGCCTGCGCCTGTCCTGCTCTATCCTTTCTTCGCAGCACTTTACTCATTATAAAAAGACAAAGCACTCATATGGGTGCTTTGTTTTTATTTTGGGCGTGCCCCTTGCCAATGCTGTTCCCTGCTCCATCGGGTCGGGCTGTCCCTGCTACTCCTCGCCCCTGCCCATACTAAAACCCCACAGCAGCGGCTGTGGGTATTCGCTTCCATCCCTCACGCAGGGCGTTGCGGTCAGATGTCGGGAAAGTGTCTTAAAAAGCTTTCAACTTTCCTTCTCAAATTTCATCTCGGACAGCACTCTTTTGAAATCAGAGCTTGGCGTGAAGAGCACCTTTAATGCCTTTGATTTTTCCGTGTTGAACTCCTTTTTCGGTATCCGTTCCCTCACTGGAGAATGAAATTCTGAAAGTCCCAAAGTCTCCCAGCTGAACGCTGTTTCCTTTAATCAGTTCCTGAGGCAGTAGCTCTCACCAAATTTTGCAGGACATTCGCTACATCTCCTGCTGTAAGAGAAGAGCGGCCAGAAATCTGCGTTGCCAAGTTCTTTTTGCGTAACTGTTCCAGATTTCACTGGATTCGCATACCATTTTTAGGGTCTGCTGGTTTTAGCAGGGTTTCCCTTTTGAATCAGTTTGTATTTCATCTTTTTAAAATTTAAACTATATCCAAAGGTAAGAGTTTTTTTCCGTAAGTCTCCAATTTTTCCATCAGCCTCGAAGAAAATTTCCGTAAGCCTTGCGCGAATCTTCCGTAAGTCTTGAGAAAAATCTCAGTAACTATGGAAATACACTTGAGATATTAGCATTCTATTTTGCAAAAATATAATGTTAGCGAATTCTATTATTACATATTCATCAAATATATTATGTTCTAATTTAATATATAGATATGCTCCACTATCCTTTGTGTCATCATCATTAATATCTATAAAACTATTGAAATAATAATTTTCAACTTCAATAGATTTACCCGAAATAATGTCTTTTTATTTCTATATTTTTGGTTTATCTTTTTACATATAATCTTAGTATTTGCCCTTTTATCAGGGAAAAACTAACCCTGCTGCTTTTGTGGATTACAATCTGCTCCCCTGCCCATATTCTGATAAATACTCTTTCCCGCCGGTACAAACAATAGATTCTACTAAAAAGCTCCCAGTTTGTTTGGTAAAAGTCATTCTGAATTTCTTCAAACTTTTCATTACTTTCTATATTTTTTTAATATTTCATAACTATTTATTAAAAAAACTTATGAAAGTTGATAACAACTGTATTTACATCCATATTATTTTAAATTTGCCTTATTTCTTTTTGTCATTAGAGCCATTCTTGTATTTTTCCTTACCCTGATTATAGCTTTTAATTGCTTTTATAGATTATCAATTGTATTTTACTATTTGATAGGCATAGACCGTTTCCATTCCATTTCCTATCGTACCTCCTTTTTCATCAATAAATTCTACTAAAAATACTTTATCTTCCCTCTAAAATAGATAATATGACACCTTTTTGTACCTTTTTCTTATAATTGGCGATATATCCACTATTGATACGATAATATCATTTTTCTCTAAATTCCATTATTTTATTATATTAAATTTCACATCATTTCTTTAATAAAAATTCAAGTAATCCTCTCCTTCTTTTCTCTCAAATAAAAAAACATTCTTCCCTTTCTACTCCAAAGATACTATATCTTTAAACGCAAAAACCTCTTTTTCTATCAAACGATAAAAAGAGGTTCAAAAATAAAAACTGGCGGCGACCTACTCTCCCGCTCTCGCAGTACCATCGGCGCTGAGGGCTTAACTTCTGTGTTCGGAATGGGAACAGGTGAGCCCTCTGCTAAAACCACCCTAAATAACTTTATATTTAGCGACAAAAACTTTCACAAAGACAAAACCTTCTAAGCACTCCCAAGTACCTTAATAGGCCATAAATCTACGGGTAATTAGTATTACTCGGCTATGATGTTACCACCTTTACACCTGTAACCTATCAACGTGGTCATCTCCCACGACCCTTAAAAGATATCTCATCTTGTGGCGAGTTTCGCACTTATATGCTTTTCAGTGCTTATCTCTTCCAAACTTAGCTACTCAGCGGTGCACCTGGCGGTACAACTGATACACCAGAGGTTTGTTCAACTCGGTCCTCTCGTACTAGAGTCAACCCCACGCAAATATCTAACGCCCGCAATAGATGGGAGACCGAACTGTCTCACGACGTTCTGAACCCAGCTCGCGTGCCACTTTAATGGGCGAACAGCCCAACCCTTGGGACCTTCTCCAGCCCCAGGATGTGACGAGCCGACATCGAGGTGCCGAACCTCCCCGTCGATGTGAGCTCTTGGGGGAGACTAGCCTGTTATCCCCGGAGTACCTTTTATCCTATGAGCGATGGCCCTTCCATACGGAACCACCGGATCACTATGTCCTGCTTTCGCACCTGATCGACTTGTGGGTCTCACAGTCAAGCACCCTTATGCCATTACACTCTACGCACGGTTACCAAGCGTGCTGAGGGTACCTTTGAAAGCCTCCGTTACTCTTTTTGGGGCGACCACCCCAGTCAAACTACCCACCACGCAATGTCCTTCTTACTCTTTTTCAGAAGTTAGGCTCCAAGTAAGCAAAGGGTGGTATTTCAACAACGGCTCCACCAACACTAGCGTGCCAACTTCATAGCCTCCCACCTATCCTACACATTACTTACTCAAAGTCAATACGAAGTTATAGTAAAGGTTCACAGGGTCTTTTCGTCCCATTGCGGGTAATCAGCATCTTCACCGATACTACATTTCACCGAGCTCGTGGCTGAGACAGTGCCCAGATCGTTACACCATTCGTGCAGGTCGGAACTTACCCGACAAGGAATTTCGCTACCTTAGGACCGTTATAGTTACGGCCGCCGTTTACTGGGGCTTCAGTCAATGCCTTCGCTTACGCTAAGCACCTTCCTTAACCTTCCAGCACCGGGCAGGTGTCAGACCCTATACAGCATCTTTCGATTTAGCAGAGTCCTGTGTTTTTGATAAACAGTCGCCTGGGCCTCTTCACTGCGGCCAACATCGCTGTTGGCGTCTCTTATTCGAAGTTACGAGACTATTTTGCTAGTTCCTAGCCACGACTCACTCGAGGCACCTTAGGATTCTCTCCTCGACTACCTGTGTCGGTTTATGGTACGGGTTGCTTCACTTCGGCTTTTCTTGGATCCAGTTACTCTACAACAACTTCGCCCGTAGGCTAGGGTCTTGACTATTCCGTCAGTCTCCAGTAGTCTGGCTGAACCGTCCCCTTTATTCGTGAGCAAGTATGGGAATATTAACCCATTGTCCATCCACTTCCCCTCTCGGGTTCGCGTTAGGGTCCCGACTAACCCTCAGCTGATTAGCATGGCTGAGGAACCCTTAGTCTTTCGGTGAGCAGGTTTCTCGCCCTGCTTTATCGTTACTTATGCCTACATTTTCTTTTCTATAAGCTCCACATCACCTCACAGTGATGCTTCTGCGCCGATAGAATGCTCCCCTACCCAACTTTCGTTGCCATAGCTTCGGTAATATGCTTATGCCCTGATTATTATCCATGCCGAACCGCTCGACTAGTGAGCTGTTACGCCTCTTTAAATGAATGGCTGCTTCAAGCCAACATCCTAGCTGTCAATGCAGTTCAACCGCGTTGTTTCAACTTAGCATATATTTAGGGACCTTAGCTGTTGGTCTGGGTTCTTTTCCCTCTCGGACATGGACCTTAGCACCCATGCCCTCACTGCTGATCATTATTTATTAGCATTCGGGTTTGTCAGGGAATTGGTAGGGCGGTGAAACCCCGCATCCAATCAGTAGCTCTACCTCTAATAAACTAAATCAACGCTGCACCTAAATGCATTTCGGGAGTACGAGCTATCTCCCAGTTTGATTGGCCTTTCACCCCTACCCACAGGTCATCCGAAGACTTTTCAACGTCAACCGGTTCGGTCCTCCACACTGTGTTACCAGTGCTTCAACCTGCCCATGGGTAGAATCACAAGGTTTCGCGTCTAATCCCACTAACTATTCGCCCTATTCAGACTCGCTTTCGCTCCGGCTCAGTACTTAATACCTTAACCTCGCTAGTAAAAATTAACTCGTAGGCTCATTATGCAAAAAGGCACGCCGTCACAGTATATAACTGCTCCGACCGCTTGTAGGCGTACGGTTTCAGGTTCTCTTTCACCCTTCTATTCGAAGTGCTTTTCACCTTTCCTTCACAGTACTTGTTCACTATCGGTCTTTCAGGAGTATTTAGCCTTGGAGGATGGTCCCCCATATTCAGACAGGATTTCACGTGTCCCGCCCTACTCTTTCTTCATCCATATATGCCTTTCGTGTACAGGATTTTTCACCTTCTATGATTGCTCTTTCCAAAACATTCCACTAAACATACATAAACTTTTTAGGGCTAATCCGCTTTTCGCTCGCCACTACTTACGGAATCTCTTCGATTTCTTTTCCTCCGGGTACTTAGATGTTTCAGTTCTCCGGGTTCGCTCACCTTACGGTGTAGTAAGTCTTCAACTTACTAGGTTACCCCCATTCGGATATCTACGGATCATTTCGTGTGTGCCAATCCCCGTAGCTTTTTCGCAGCTTACCACGTCCTTCTTCGCCTCTGAAAGCCCTAGGCATCCGCCATACGCCCTTAACGATTTCTTTCCTATTTTTACTCAGCACTCGAAAGTGCTCGGTTTTTCTCTTTGTGATGTCTTTATCGTAAATGTCAATGATATTTCTTCTCTTAATACATTTTTAAATTCATTTTTAATTATAAAAATTGTATTAAATGTGGAGAATAAGGAGTCGAACCCTTGACCTCCTGCGTGCAAGGCAGGCGCTCTAGCCAGCTGAGCTAATTCTCCTTCTATCCTATTTAGTAGTCTCGGGCAGGCTCAGAACTGCCGACCTCTACATTATCAGTGTAGCGCTCTAACCAGCTGAGCTACGAGACTTTGATTTAGATTTGAGACACTCTATTATAAGCGCCCTTTGTCTCTTTTATCCTGATACTAAATCCTTAGGGTTTTTTATATTTTTAAAAATAAACAACCAGTAAAAAAAGCCAAAGCAGAATCAAGCAGACTCTTTTTATGACTTATAGTCTCTAAAAATGAGATGTTCCAGCCGCACCTTCCGGTACGGCTACCTTGTTACGACTTAGCCCTAGTTACTCGTTTTACCCTAGACAGCTCCTTTTACGGTCACCGGCTTCAGGTACCCCGAACTTCCATGGCATTGACGGGCGGTGTGTACAAGGCCCGGGAACGTATTCACCGCGCCATGGCTGATGCGCGATTACTAGCGATTCCAGCTTCATAGAGTCGAGTTGCAGACTCCAATCCGAACTGAGACCGGCTTTCGAGATTCGCATCTATTCACATAGTAGCTGCCCTCTGTACCGGCCATTGTATTACGTGTGTGGCCCAAGACGTAAGGGCCGTGATGATTTGACGTCATCCCCACCTTCCTCTCTGCTTGCGCAGCAGTCTCACTAGAGTCCCCAACTGAATGATGGCAACTAGTGACAGGGGTTGCGCTCGTTGCAGGACTTAACCTAACACCTCACGGCACGAGCTGACGACAACCATGCAGCACCTTGAAAATTGTCCGAAGAAAACCGTATTTCTACAGCTGTCAATTCCCATTTAAGTCTTGGTAAGGTTCCTCGCGTATCATCGAATTAAAACCACATAATCCACCGCTTGTGCGGGCCCCCGTCAATTCCTTTTGAGTTTCAACCTTGCGGTCGTACTCCCCAGGTGGCTGACTTATCACTTTCGCTTAGTCTCTGATCCTAAAAAAACCAAAAACGAGTCAGCATCGTTTACAGCGTGGACTACCAGGGTATCTAATCCTGTTCGCTCCCCACGCTTTCGTCCCTCAGCGTCAGTTATATCTTAGTAACCTGCCTTCGCAATTGGTGTTCTAAGTAATATCTATGCATTTCACCGCTACTACTTATTCCAGCTACTTCAAATATACTCAAGACTAACAGTATCAATGGCAGTTCTACAGTTAAGCTGCAGGATTTCACCACTGACTTATCAGCCCGCCTACGGACCCTTTAAACCCAATAAATCCGGATAACGCTTGCACCCTCCGTATTACCGCGGCTGCTGGCACGGAGTTAGCCGGTGCTTATTCATACTAGTACCTTCAGCTACCCCTCACGAGGGTAGGTTTATCCCTGTATAAAAGAAGTTTACAATCCATAGAACCGTCTTCCTTCACGCGGGATGGCTGGATCAGGCTCCCACCCATTGTCCAATATTCCTCACTGCTGCCTCCCGTAGGAGTCTGGGCCGTGTCTCAGTCCCAGTGTGGGGGATCTCCCTCTCAGGACCCCTAAGATCATCGCCTTGGTAAGCCGTTACCTTACCAACTAGCTAATCTTGTGCGTGCTCATCCTTATCCGCTATTGCTTTCAATATGAAATGATGCCATCCCATATATTATAGGGTATTAATCCGGATTTCTCCGGGCTATCCCTTGATAAGGGCAGATTGCACATGTTACGCACCTGTACGCCGCTCTCATCATCAGTTAGCAAGCTAACCAATAAATCCCGCTCGGCTTGCATGTGTTAGGGCCTCCCGCTAGCGTTCATCCTGAGCCAGGATCAAACTCTCCATTGTATTTCCTTTCTAATCCTACTCAATTACACTCTTGGCCTTTTACCTTTTTACTTGGTCGTTCTATATTTTAATATCCTTCAATGATCTCTCTCTGTTCACAAACTACTTCCCTTTTTCGTTTTGCGAGTGCAAAAGTATAAAGTTTTTGAACTGACAAAAATATTTTTAATTTTGAAAAATATTTTTAATTTGCTCATTTTCAACTTAAAAAACTTCTGCTCTTATACTCTTATGATTATCCCTCTGTGAAGAATCAAGACCGCAAAAATAATTAACTTAATATTACTAAACAAATTCTTTTTGAAATTTTTATTCAAAATTGAATAATCACCTGATTAACAAAAGAAAAAAATTTAATATTTTATCTAAAAATCCTAACCTATACTTCAACCGCATTGATTAATCTGTTTTTATCACTAAAATATTCTTCTATTGATATCATACTTTCTGTACGCATTACCTCTTCTATATCATTAATCTGATATATTATTCGTTTGGCATCATCTGTATCTTTCGCTCTAATTTTTACAGAAAATATTATATTTACCTGAAGTAACACTTTAGCTCAGTAACATTTGGAATACCTTCCAAAATTTTCAAAACTTCTTGAGTTTTATTAGATTTACTCAAAAGAACTCACATAGGTAGTAAAATTATAGTTCAACTTTTTATAATTGATAACTAAAGAAGAGCCTAATATAATACCTGCATCTTCCATTTTCTTTACCCTAACATGGACAGTCCCCACAGAAATCCCCATCTGATTTGCTATTTCCGTGAAAAGGTGTCCTTGTGTTTTCTACTAAGAAATCTAAAATCTTTTTATCTATTTCGTCAAGCTGTGAATTATGCATATTTATTCAATTTACAATTTTTATTCTTAATTTTATGACAAAAGTAATTCTTTTTCTCAATAAAAAAATATTTTTTTAATAAGATTTTGCAGAATCTACAACAATTGTGTCTTTTTAGGAGATTCTTTTTCATCTTTTTTTCTTTTTACTAGGAAAAAAATCTATTGAAACTATATGAAACAACCACTCCGACACCATAGGATTGGTTCGCGCCTGCATTTGACCCCATAACCAAGCCAACATTAGACGGTTTGGAATAAATCCTGAAAACACGAGACCCATCTATAATTTTAGACCAGTCGTATTCTACGATTCCCTCTCCTGAAAGATAATTATTCTGAGTTGTACTTGTTTTTAGAAAGAGGAACACCTATCCCTGTCTTAATTTTTCCATCGTGGGGAGACATTAATATTTAGTCTTGTATTAGCTCTATCGCCAGTATTAGCAGAAGTGCTCCCTTTAATAAAGTCCATATCCAGCTGAAAATCATTACTAATAGAATTGAATGCGGAACTCAGTTGCTTTAAGAATGCATTAACCCCAGACCCCAAAGCGGAAGAACCATTAGTATTGGACACATTGAAATTCCCTCAAAGCAAGAATAGAAGCGAACTGCAAGACTTTTTCTTCCTCAGTGCTGAGTTTATATGCCATCACTTCTCTTATCTGGCTGGATACATCCGGAGCATTGATAGAAGGCGTTATTTTTGGCTCTTTCATCTTGTTGGTTATTTTTGTCTGCAATTGAACATTAATTGTAGGCAATGAAGCCACATTGAGATACTCACTTGCATTAGAAACCAAACTGTAATAGTTTGCGGTAATATTTAAATCTGGGTTAAGAACATCCCGCTCCACTGGATATTGCTTCCTCTTTGAATTTGGAAAGTTTTCTCCAAAATAGCCTTAGAAATATAACTTCCTGAATCCACGAAATATCCCCCGAACATATTGATATTACCTGTTTTGTCCATAGAAAACTTCATATTCTTGGTTTCTCCACTTACGCTTATATTTCCTACTTCATCGCCGAGGAGTACATTTACCGTAGAATTTTTATTTGCTGTAACATCCAGATTAATTTCCATATTCAGGCGGTTTTTATTTTTCTCCGCCAACTGTATTTCCTGATTTTGAAACCGTTATAAATCTAAGCATTTTAAACTTATCAACCGATGAAGCAGAGGCGCTATTCAGCGTAAATACACTATTATCTAAAAACATCTGCTGTGGCATCTATTTTAAGACCTTTGCTATCATAACCCACGAAAAATATCACCTTTTGCATAAATCATTCCCCAGAAAGTATCAAAAATCGCTTTGTGTAGTATAAGCAGCATCAAATTATCCGCACGAATAAGGAGGTCAGCTCCGATATTAGACAAATCTGATAAACTCAAACGCCCGATAGAAATAGTTCCTTTGGAATTTTTCTACTGTCTTTCACTCCTACAAGGTTAAAGAGCAAGTTTCCGTTAGACAGCGTAACAACGGTGTCATCAAAAAGTATAATCTACCCTGAAAAATTAAGTTTCAAACCAAAGCCCTTCATCGCAATATCTCCGCCATAATTAATGTCTTTAAGCGTTCCATCTATCTTTATATCTCCAGAAGCTGTCCCTCTAAAATTAGAGAAAATATCCTTCACAAAGGCTTTGCACGAAAAGCAATATTAAGGTCTTTCAAACTCGCCGAAAGATCTAATGTAGGAGATGCCGTGTTATTATCTATTTTTACCCTCCAAAACTAAATTATCACTATCAAAAATCCACCAGAGGAAATCTTAGCTTTAACATCGTAAATATTTGCTGTATCGCTGCTTTCAGCACTAACTACCAAATTTCCTATTCTGCTGTCATTTACAGAAATATTATCTACTTTTTATGTCTATCAAAGGTTCCAGCCTATGCTGGTTCATGTTTATTTTTATACTTCCATTTGCTATCCCTTGTATATCAATATTGCTGTCTTGGTGGATTGTTTTCCAAACTTTGGCAAGAGCCATCTGCTTAACCTCCGCCGAAATATCAAAATCTTTTGCATTCTTAAAAATACCATTTACAAGTATCTCACTTTCATCAGAATACAATCTCAAGTTTTTGATTTGAAAATCCTGATTTTTCCGATAAACAATGGAGTGGTCAAGCTCCGGAGAAGTATCCACCATCCAAAGATAGTTACTGATTTTCAGGTTAGTAGGGTCAAATTTCACAACATAATCTCCCTGCTCATTTATAAACTGCTCTATATTAGCAGCGTAGGGCGTCATCTGATTTTTCCTCTTTTTCTAATGTCCCAACATGCAGATTAGCAGAGATATTCAGTTTTTATTATCTTCATTTTGTGCGGTAATATTTATGTCTTTTTAACAAACTTTTCTGATATTCCACACGACCGACATTCAATGCCCAATACTTGAAAATCAGCAGTATTAATGTTTATTTTAGCATTTTTACCAAAACACTATCTTTCTTAACTCCTTGGCGAACAACATATTCCGGATTAGTCTGTGCCAACAGTTTATCAACTCGTGATACTTCCTCTTCTTTTTCCATAACATATTTAAAGGAAGGAGCATCTACATTGAGCACCAAGTCATTAGAATTTCCATTAAACTGTCCTGTAATTCTCGCTCCCTGAGGAATATAAGCATTTGGCAGGAAGTAATCTACCAGCTTCTGATGAACTTCTACATCCATAGTGAAGTCCTCATTTTTATAATATTTTTTTACCTTATTTCCTGCTAAAAGCCTATTAGAAAAGCTCCTGAAAGATTCCACCTAAATTGCTTAAATTAAATTTTACCCGTAATTTTACCCTTCACAGCATCTGGCATATCCACCTCTATCACTCTATTTCCACCTTCCATAGCCACTTTCACGGCTCCATTTGGGATAGAAATGGATTTATTTCCACCCAAAACTACATTATTTATCGTTGCATCAAGGTCTAAATCGTTAATATTAGTCATCAAAACTTTCCCTTCACATCTCCTCTAAATGTATTCGTTCCCGAACCCGAAGCCCCTGAAATAAGCCAAATTCAGATGGTCTATCTTCGCATCCACATCAGCAGAAAGTCTCGGTTTACTGAAATCTATTTTACCATTTACCACGCCTCTAGCCTGCGTGTCATTGATGTTGATTATCCCTTTAAACTGCTTTTGCGCAAGCTCCCCATCCAGAGAAATATTATTCAATGTTTTTCCCCATGAGTTCTATTTTTGAAATCTGGGATTTTTGTATTTAGAGATAAAGTATTGATATCAAAAGCCTTTACCCTGAACATTGAATTTTCCAGAAACCAGCCCGACCTGCTTATTTTTCGTTAAAATCGTTGTATTCAGGTCTTTTAAAGTCAGATTTCCGCTATATTCAGGCATTTTAGAAGAGTAATTTCTAAGAACAAAAATTATCAATCTGCGCCTGCCCTATTCCTGTAATCAAATTCCCTTTTGCAGCCACTCGGTCTTTATTGAGGTCTGCGAATCCATTATATTTTATACGCCCAAAATCATCAGCCACACCGCCCATTTTTCGCAATGAAAAGACGGCAAAGATGCTTTTAGCCCTTTGTAAGTGAAAGCTGCAGAAATTTGATTGCTTTTTAATATTGAAATTCCCCTCCATCAGTTTAGCCAACCTAATTTCTGAAGTTTGGATTTCATTATCTTTTACTTTTATCAAAAAGTTTTTTTAAGGACAAAATCATTCAGCGTTCCATCCATCTTCCCGAAAAAGCTGATATTTCTGGTAATTATCCCAGTTTTTCACGAAATAACTGATGTCATACCCATCGAGGTAGCTGCCTCTTTTGAGGTTCATATCCCACACCACTTTGTTATTAAAATCTTTCCAACCTGTCTTTTTATCAAGATTAAAAGTCAAATCACCCTGCAAGAGTGAGTGGTCTGTATGGAAAATCAAATCCTTCAGCTCCAGTTTTTGATTTGTCACTGTAACATCTCCTGAAAGTGCCTCCACTTTATGCTTTTTTTGCCCCATCGCTCCGTGATGAAAGAAAAATTTATTGAGCTTCAAATTAACATTTGGGCCATTTGTTTTTAGATCAGAAACATAGGCATTAAAGTTATCTGCTTTCAGCCAGTTACCATCCTCTCCTTGATTTCTATTGACTACAGAAACTTTACTATTGATAATCTCTATTCTGGAAGTGAATTTCGTAGGTGGTTTTCGTAGGGTCTTTCGGAGTGTCAAATTTCTCAATATATTTGGTAAAATTGTCCTGCTCCTCGCCTTTGTAGGTAATCACCTTTAAATCAGCCTCTTCCAAACTTAGTTTTTGGAATTTTTAAAATCTCTGGAATTGAATGCTATCATCAACCAGTCAGAATGCGCCGTAAGTTTCTTTACTTTCAAAAACTCAAAAATCATGATGGTCTTTTTGCTGTAACGCCGTTGATAACCACATCACCAAAAATTAACTTCCACATTTTCAGCGCTGAATGTGGTTTTTAAATTCAGAATTCAGAAAACCGATAGCTTCCTTTGCGAGTTTATCCTTTACCGAAGGGATATTGATAGCTATCAGCAGTGAAACAACCAAAAATATAAAACTAAAAAAAGCAAAACAAAAACAGCTTCGCCCACCATGAAAGTTTTTACTTTTTTTCCTTGACATTTTTTTATCAAGGTTTTTTTCTCTTCGGTTTCGTTGTTATCTATATTTTTATCTATATTTTGCCATTATGAATGCACCTATTATTTTAGGGATAGAATCCTCCTGTGATGACACCTCCGCTGCGGTAATTAGGGAACGAAAAATCCTCTCTAATATTGCTAATACACAGACTATTCATAATGAATATGGAGGTGTAGTTCCTGAGCTGGCTTCCCGCGCTCATCAGCAGAACATCATCCCTGTAGTTCAAAAAAATCACTTGCAGAAGCAAAGATACAACAAAAATGAGATTTCTGCAATAGGGTTTTTACACGAGGACCTGGCCTTTTTGGGTTCACTTTTGGTGGGAACTTCCTTCGCAAAGTCTTTGGCAATGTCTTTAGATGTCCCATTGATAGAGGTCAATCATCTCCAAAGCGCATATTTTTAGCACATTTTATAAGCGATGCCAATCCCACTCCTCCACAGTTTCCGTTTCTGTGTCTTACAGTAAGCGGCGGACATACGATGATTGTTTTGGTGAGAGATTATTTCGATATGGAAGTCATTGGGAAAACCATAGACGATGCAGCTGGAGAGGCCTTTGATAAAATCGGAAAAATATTCGGGCTGGACTATCCTGCAGGGAGCGATTATTGATAAACTCGCCCAAGACGGAAATCCTGATGCTTTCACTTTTGGGAAACCTAAATTGGAAGGATATGACTATTCTTTCAGTGGTATTAAAACTTCTGTTCTGTATTTTGTCCAAAAAGAATTACAGAAAAAAACCCTAATTTCATTACAGAAAATCTATCTGACTTGTGTGCTTCTGTTCAGAAAAACTATCGTTGATACCTTGATGAACAAACTACAAAAAGCCGTGAAAGATTTAGGAATCAAAAGAAGTGGCGATTGCGGGTGGAGTTTCTGCAAATTCAGAATTAAGAAAAAGCGATGCAGAACAATGCAGAAAAAACAAGGTTGGAATATTTTTCATCCCAAAATTCGAATACACTACGGACAACGCCGCTATGATAGCCATGGTAGCACAGTTGAAATATGAACGAGGCGAATTTACTGACCTAAGAACCACCGCTACATCTAGATATGATTTCTAAAAATAAAACTTTTCTAAGAAATAAAAAGAGCTTTATTATGAAATAAAAGCTCTTTATTTTTTTAACTAAAAATGCTAAATTATTGTGCTTGAGCAGCAGCTGCTGCTTCAGTAGCAATTTTTTGAGCCCAATCAGCCCATAATTTTGCATCTTCTGGAGTCATTTTTGTCATTTTTTTCTTGTGCAGATTTAGCTAAATCTTGAGCTTTTTGTGCAAGCTCAGCACTTTTAGCAGCATCTTTTGCTTTGTAGCTTCGAAAACTTCTTTGTAGTAAGCAGCGTACTCCTCAGCGAATTTTTGAACTTCTTCGTTGCTGAATTTCGGTACATCAGCGAAAGCACCTGCTACATCACCTTCTGCTGCTTTTTCTTCTGCAGCTGGTTGTTCAGTTGCTTCACCTCCTTTTTGCTGTTTCTTCTGTTGCTGGTTGTTCAGCTGGAGTTTCTTTTACCACAAGAAACCATTGATAACATTGCTACTGCTCCTAGAGCGAATACTAGTTTTTTCATTTTTAAAAAACGATTTTAATTAAACATTTATTTGTTTACACGCTACAAAGGTATAATTTTTCAGATAGTTTAAAAATAGTTTAACTTTTTATTAACTTTTATTAACTTTTTATTAACTTTTATTAAAAAGAATTATTTTTAATAATTTTTGCTTTTAAATAGAACAAATATAATGAAATTATTCTACGGTGAAATAACAGAAAACGCTGTAACAATACACGAAGAAGAAAGCAGCACATCTCCAAAGTTCTAAGAATGAAGGCGGGAGAAGAGATTTTTGTAACGGATGGCAAGGTGGTTTAGCTAAAGGAAAAACTCTTTTTTTGAAGGACACTTCTACAACCCACTGAAATCGAAACCAATCTGCCCAATTTCCCATTACAGACGCATATCGCCATAGCGCCCACTAAAAACATAGACCGAATAGAATTTTTCGTGGAAAAAGCCACTGAACTGGGCGTTTTCGGAGATTACTTTTCTTTTGACAGAAAAGTCCGAAAGAAAGAATATTAACATAGAAAAATCCGAAAAAACAAGCCATTTCGGCTTCTAAACAAAGTCTGAGATTCCACTTCCCTGTCGTGAATAGAACTGACCAAGTTTTCTGATTTTGTGAAAGGTATTTCAGCTGAAAAACACCTTTGTGGCTCATTGTGACAAAGCTTTCGAAAAGAGCAAACCTCAGCCAAATCCAGCCCAAAAGACAATATTACCTTTTTGATAGGCCCAGAAGGAGATTTTTAGCCCAAAGGAAATTCAACTTTTAGCAGAAAAAGGAATAAAAGCCATCGCCCTCGGACAGCAGAGACTGAGAACTGAAACAGCGGGTATTTTTGTGGCAGCATGGAGCTATCAAAAAAATTTTAACACAGCTCCAAAAATATATTTATCCAAAAATTTCCTGTCCGCTGCGAATGGAATTGACCGCCCAGCGAACTTTAGTTCTGAGCAGTTTTTCGTCTTTTAAGAAATAATCTATGTTTGATTTTAGCAATTTTTGTTTGAAATCATACATACAAATTGCCGCCGCCACAGAAACATTGAAACTCTCCGTAAAAACCATACATAGGAATAGCCAGAGTTTCATCTGCAAAAATCAAAAAAACTCATCGGAAACGCCCTCTTTCTCCGTTCCAAAAACAAGGGCTATGGGCGATTGGATTTGATAATCTGGGAGCATCACTGCATTTTTCGGGTGAAACTGCCAGAATCTTGTAACCTTGGTTTTTGATTTTCTGTAAAGATTCCAGCGTATTGGGCATTTTTCCACTTCCACCCAAGTGTCTGCACCTTTGGTCACCCTAAGGTTTGGCTCAAAAGACATTTTTCTTCCTCCAGAGCCACCACCTTGTGAAATCCACACGCCTCCACCGAACGGACAATGGCAGCAGTTTCCGAAACTGATAAACATCGCCAATGACAGGCAAAAACAAAAATCCGAACTTCGCTCAGAGAAATGCTCTATTTTTCGCAGGCGCTCTTCGGTGAGAAATTGTTTAAGATATTCAAAAATTTGGGGTAATTTTTCTTTTGGCAGCATTCAATGTTTTTAAATTTTAATCTAAAAATATCATTTTCTGTAATTTCTTTTGTATTCGTATTCATACCGATGATTGGTATAAGTATTACATTCATACCCTAAATGAATTATATAGAGCTTGAATCTTGGTTTTAATGCAATATTATCCAATTTATTTTTTTATGTAGATGGCTTTTTCTTTGGAAGATAAAGTATCTGCGCAAGGGATATCCTCTATATATACCGTATAGATAGTATCTTTTTCTAAATTATATTCAGGGCGAGATGGTTATTTCATTGGTTTTAAAAACTCCTTTTTAAAATGTTCAATAAGCTGTTTTTCGGCTTCGGTTCGTTCCAAAGCATTAGGAGTTGTAAAACCAATATACTATGAACAAAGCCATACCTTACAAATATAAAAATAGCTGTCAATACTCCTAAAAAGAGTAAATATGATTGTTTTATATCTCAAACTACTAATATTTTTAATACTCAAAAATTATTTTTTTAGTCTTTATACAAGATATATTTTGCTCTTATTTTTGGAAAGCTTCTAGGTCTTTTTCCATGAATTGCGTATTTCTTGGGCTGATTTACCCGCAACAATCTGCTTTCTCAGCTCATCCGTTCCCGCCAATGTATCAAACCAAAAGATTTTTAGGAAAAATCCTTCTTTAGGGTTTTTATAATTTTTTTATACGCACGGAGAACCCATTCCAGATTGAGCTCACGAAGGTCTTTATCATATCCGCTGAGATTTTCGCTCGAAACATTCCTGTCCGTTTAGGAATGGATTTTTAGCCCCGAAGCTGGGTTTTGGTGTAAAAACGATACGAAGCATTAGTAATCCACGGAGAACCATAAATCTGGAACGGCAAATCTGTCCCTCTGCCTACGGAAACATTTGTCCCCTCGAAGAAACAAAGACTGGGATACAGATTAACCGCCTTATCATTCTGGAGATTAGGAGACGGCTTTTTCCAATATAGGATAGCGCTTCTGTTTAGAATAGCCCTGCATAGGAATGAGGGTATATTTAGCCTTTATTTTTATTCTTCAGCCAGCCTTCGCCATTTACCATTTTTCCGTATTCGCCTATGGTAAGGCCATAGACTACCGGCACAGGATGAAGCCCCACGAAACTTGTCCATTTTGGTTTCAAAAACAGGGCCGTCTATATAACCGTCATGAGGATTTGGGCGGTCTAGAACGATGACCTCCACACCGTTTTTCCGCAGCCGCTTCCATCACATAGGTAAGCGTAGAAATATAGGTATAAAAACCTTACGCCCACATCTTGGAGGTCAAAGAGAACAACCTCAATGTCCTTCATCTGTTCCGCGGTTGGTTTTTATTTTGCCATAGAGAGAAACGATGGGTAGGGGCTGTTTTTGGTATCTATGCCGTTTTTATCTGCTCTCCTGCATCGGCTGTCCCGCGGAAACCATGTTCTGGAACAAAGATTTTTAATATTTATCCCTTTTTCTTTTAAAAAATCTACAATGCTTATTGTTTTTTTCCATTCGTTTCGGTGATAAGTCCCGTTTGGTTGGTTACCACTCCTACCCTTTTTATTTTTTTCAGCAGCGGCAGGTATTTTTTTCTGGCTGGTCTGCTCCAGTTTTGAAGTCATTTTTGGTATTTTGTGCTTTATAATTTTGATTAATTGCAAAAAGCATTAGCACAATTACTACAAAATTTTTACTTTTGGCTTTTAAATTCATAAGTTTTGAAATTTCCGATTTACTTTTTCTAAAAAAATTGCATTTTCCAAAGATAATAAAAAAATAATCTTTCGCAAGTCATTATATTTATCGGCAGGCTTTCGGTGGCTATCGGAGTGATGGTTTCGCTGATTACAATTTCCACTGGATTTGGTTCCAAAGAGGCCATTAAGAATAAAATTGGCGATTTCGGGGGCATATTTCCGTGAAATCTACTAAATCCAACACATCTTATAATTCTTCGGTGCTGGATGAAGAAAACTTTAAAATAGAACAGCTGAAAACAAATCCCAGAAATAGAAACCGCCCAGTCTTACGCCACACTAAGCGGCATTCTGCGGAATAAAAGAACACTTTGCAGGAATTATTCTGAAAGGTGTAGGAAAAAGATTTTGACAAAGAGCGGTTCAAAAAAATTCTTGGTAGAAGGTGAAGTTCCTGAATTTACAGAAAAACGGCTACAATAATGAAATTATCATTTCCGAAGAAATAGCCAATAACCTCGGACTAAAAAGTAAAAAGACAGCATCACGGCAGTTTTTTTCCAAAGAAGAGGGACAGCCTATTTACAGAAAGTTTGCTGTCAAGGGAATATACAATACGGACATCAGGATGATAGATGATTTATTCATCATCGGGGATATTAACCATATCCGAAAAAAATACAAAAAAATGGACAAAACTCAGGTAGGCGGCATAGACATCTTTCTAAAAGGTTTCAATAAAATAAATGAAGCCTACCCAAAAATAGAAGCCGCCATCGGTTATAAAAAAACTATGCCGAGAAAATAACAGACCAGTTTCCGCAGATTTTACAATGGATTAACATTTTTGATACCAACATCTCCGTGATTGTAGGCATTATGCTGGTAGTAGTGGTTATCAACATCATCATGGTGCTCTTTATCCTCATCATAGAAAGGACTAATTCCATCGGAATACTTAAAACCATGGGAGCAACAAACGGGCAGATACGGGCGATATTCATTAACTATACCCTGCTTATCATCGTGCCTGGTCTGGTTTTCGGAAAATCTCATCGGTTTAGGGCTGCTTTCATTGCAGAAATACTTTGGAATTATCTCCTGAACCCTAAAGAATACTACATAAGCACTGTTCCTGTGGAATTTAATATTATCCACATTTTAGGAGTGTCAGCAGGTATCTTGATAATATCTGCCATATCCCTCATTCTGCCGAGCTACATCATCAGCAGGATATCTCCAGCGCGAACCGTAAGATATGACTAATGCAGGGGTTTCATTTATCTTCCTCACTGCTTGTGCCGAGGCTCTGAATTTCTCCTTTTTCATCTTCATTCAGCTGTAGAGGACTATCTCTTCTATCCCATTTCTGCCGATAATGCAGGGTACCCCCAGACAAATGTCCGTTTCGCCGTACTCTCCGCAGAGGAAAGCCGAACAAGGAATCATTTTTCTCTGGTCGTTGATGATGGAATGCACCAATCCTGCCACTGCCGCCCCTGGCGCATACCATGCAGAAGTTCCCAAAAAGCCTCACTAAAGTAGCTCCGCCCAGCTTTGTGGCTTCTACGACATGGTTTTGAGTTGCTTCATCCAGAAATTCTGAAACAGAGATGCCATTTCTGGTCGCTTTACTAATGAGCGGGAGCATTCCAGTGTCCGAATGAGCAGCGATGACCATCCCATGCACATCCGAAATAGGGCAGTCCAGCGCTTCGGCGAGGCGGTAGCGAAAGCGTGCCGAATCTAAAGGCGCCGCCCAGCCCTATGATTCTATTTCGAGGAAGCCCAAAACGCTGATGGACAAGGTAAGTCATCGTATCCATAGGGTTGGTAATGACTATAAAAAATAGCGTTGGGCGAGTATTGGAGGGCTTTTTCCGCCACAGAGGTTACAATATCCGCATTCACTCCTATCAGTTCCTCGCGCGTCATGCCCGGTTTTCTGGGAATACCTGAGGTGATGACCACTATCTGCGAGTTTTTGGTCGCACTGAAATCATTAGTAACGCCCGTAACCTTCGTGTCAAAAGCCCTCTACGGCAGCTGTCTGCATCAGGTCCATAGCTTTACCCTCGGCGAGGCCTTCTTTTATATCCACCAAAAATCACCTCACTGGTGAAATTCCTCATTGCAATGTATTCTGCAGGTAGCTCCCACTGCACCAGCACCTATTACCGTTATCTTCATTCTTTCTTCTCTTTAAAAACAAGCCTGCAAAGATAAAAATTATTCTTAAACCCAGCACTCTCCTACCAAAAAAACTATCTCGGAAATCATTAAAACCATTTCTTAAGAGGCTAAAACTATCTTAGAACTAATTAAAACTATCTCCGAAGAGGCTAAAAACTATTTTAGAGCTAATTAAAAACTATTTCAAAGATACATGATAACTATTTCAGATATAGATAAAACTATCTTTTAGGGTGATTAAAACTATCTTGGAAATAGTTTTTGGTATAAAATTGATAATAAAAACCATATTTTATTACGAAAAATGCAATAGGGTATTGTTTAAAAAAATATCTTAATCCCTACTAAAATTATCTTTGAAATAGAAAAACTCCCATAGAGATACCTAAAACTATTTTTGGAAATAGATATTGGTCTTATTTTTAGACTTTTATCTTGTTTTTATCAAAATAAAATAATACCTTTCGCTAAAAATTTTTTTCACTGAAGTTTAATTTTAAAATAAAAGATTATGGCATCGGAAAAATTTACTGAGCATAGAGCTCAACGCACAAGAACTACAGCAGATAGACAAGGGCATTATCTGACTTGGAGATGGTTACCCAGAACAAATTTATCAATCTAACGCCCGATGAACGCAAAGAATACAGCCGTATAGGGCATAAAACGGAAGACTGGATAGTACGGGTAAAAACTATATGGAGCAATATCCAGAACTGGTGATGAAACATATAGATACGACGGAATTTTATAAAGATTTTGAGGTAAGACAGGCTCTTTTACCGAGGTTAAGAAGACTCAATGCTATTTTCAACAGATTTGAAGACACTGCAATGCTCATCGGGTCTGATTTATACCACAGCGGAATAGTTTTCTATAGAGGAGCGAAGGTGGCAGCACAGACCAATGCCCCTAATGCCCAGACAGTCTATGCTGATCTGCAGAAACAGTTCCCTGGAAGAACCAGCAAGTCCAAAAATGAAGAAAAATGATCCTAAAACAGACAACAACACCCTGAAACAGGGAAATAAGTACAAATAACCAGCAGAGGCAGCCAAAACTGCCTCTTTCTTTTTTAAAACTATTCCCTAAGTGAATAAAAATTATCTCGGAAATCATTAAAAACTATTTCTAAAAGCAGCTGAAACTATCTTGAAATAGATAAAACTATCTTGGAGAAGCAAAAAGAAAGGGAAAGTAAAAACTCTCCCTTTTCTCCTAACTATAAAAAAATTACATATTATGAATGAATAAGAACACTTATTTCTTCTTGATGATGTTCAGTAAATCGGTCTCTATCGAGCCGCTCTGTGTCATTTCTATGATTCTGCCCGCTTCTTTACCATATTTTTTTCACGATGATGGTAGGCACTCTTCGGATGTTGTACGGTACATCCTCTCCGTTAGGTGTTTCTATCTTCCTATTCACCGCAATTAGGGTAAGTTTCTCTTCTGGAAACTTTGCTGCATCCAGCACTTTTTATCAGTCTTGGGAGTTCGCGGTGGGTATCTCCGCACCAAGTCCCAAAGAAAAACAGTGATATGACAGGTATTTAGGTTGTCAGTTCTTTCAGCACCTGCGAGTCGTATTCATAGCTGTTGTATTCCTCATCAAACCAAGAGTTAAAAAGGCTCTTGTCTCAGTTGGCTTTTAGTCTGTCTTCCCAGCAGCATTTTTGCCATATTTCTCTGTCTCTACGCTTCGGTTATAGATTTCTTTTCTCCTTATAACAGGCTATGGAGGAGCAAAAAGCGAGTAAAAACAAGGCTGTATTGTGCTATTTTTTTCATACTGAAAAATTTATAGATGCAAATATACACAAATATACAGAAAAAAAGATACATACAGGCGGTATCTTTCTTCTTTTTTTGAAGCTAAATTTAGTTTTCTATGATATTTACTTTGATTAGAGGTTCGGATTTTCTGATGAGTTTTAGTGAGTCGGGACTTAGATTTCTCAGCATAGTTCTTTATCCTGTGCGGAGTATTTTGCAGTGACTTTGTTAAGAGACTGCAGGGCACTCATATCTTTTTACGCTGCACTGCGAGAGGTCTAAAATTACTTGTTTTGGGTCATTTTTGATATCCAAAAGCTGTTCAAAAGAACTTACAGACCCGAAGAACAGCGGCCCGTCCAAGAAATAAATCTTTTTGTTTTCGTTAGTTTCGTAGAGGCAGACATTTTATTGGCTTTTTGCCAAGTAAAATTAAGCGCCGAGATGATGATGCCTATCAAAACTGCTACGGCAAGGTTGTGCGAAAAGATGGTAACGAAAGTTACGATAACCATTACCCATACATCGGTCTTTGGCATCTTGTTGATGATTTTAAAAACTAGACCATTTTGAAGGTTAAAAAACGCCACAACCATCATTACTCCTGTAAGGGCAGCCATTGGAATTTTCTCAATAATAGGAGCAGCCACCAAAAACGATGAGAATGATAGTCACCGCAGCTACTACTCCTGCGATACGGCTTCTTGCTCCAGCATTTAGATTTACTAAGGTCTGCGCAATCATAGGGCAGCCTCCCATCCCGTTGAAAAAAAGCCGTTCAGGATATTAGATGCTCCTTGGGCTAAAGACTCTCGTGAGCCGTTTCCTTTGGTTTCAGTGATTTCATCAACTAAAATTAAGTGTCAGAAGTCCTCTGTAAGCCCCACCGCAGCCACTACCGCACCATAAGGGAGGATAATCATAAAAAGTCTCCCAAGTGAAGGGTATATTTGGGATATGAAAAGGCGGCAGAGAACCGCTGATAGGCGAAATGTCGCCCACAGTTTTGGTTTCAATACCGAAAAATAAGAACAATTGCAAAGACTACAATAATCGCCATGAGAGAGGAAGGCACCGCTTTGGAAATTTTAGGGAAGAAATAGGTAATTAAAAATAGTAAAGAGCAACCAATCCTGCCATTATAAACATAGGGAGTGCCTGTCATCCACTGCATTTCGCCTCCCACATTCACCTGAAACTGCTGCAGCTGGGCAGAAAAATGATAAATGCAAGTCCGTTTACAAATCCATACATCACCGACTCTGGCACGAGGCAGATGTATTTAGCCCATTTGAAAATTCCCACCAGAATCTGGATAACTCCCGCCAATGCGACCGCAGCAAAAGCGTATTCTAAGCTGTGGGATTTTATCAAAGCGATGAGCGTAACCACCGTAGCACCAGCCCCACCGGGAGATAAGACCTGGTCTTCCCCCGAACATAGCTGCCACCAGCCCCGCAATGAATGCCGCATAAAGCCCAGAAAGCGGCGGAAAACCAGCCAAAATAGCAAAGGAAAGGGATTCGGGAATCATGGTCATCGCTACAGTGAGGCCAGCTAAGATTTCCACGCGCCAGTTAATCTTCTCATCAAGGTTGAAAAATTGTAATATCTTGTTCATAATTATTGTTGATTCACTATTAATGTTGGCAAAATTACTTGAAACCTTAATGAAAAAAACTAAATTATAGGATATGAAATATCTCATGTTTAGATTTTTACCTTCCGATATAAGGACAAATGATAGGCTTAGAATCTTATTATAACATACAAAAATACCTTGCTTTAATTAAAAGCAAGGTATTTTTATGTTACTATAGATACCAGAAGGACAGGTTATAGTCTTTATAGGTTATTATTAATTGAATATCTTATGATACCAGTTCATAGGTGTGCAAAAATACTAGCATATCCATCTTTTCTACCATCGGAACAAGCGTAGAAATTATATCCTCTATATCACCACTATAAATATCCTCCAAAGCGGTTCCTCCTTCAGGAAATATATTCCAAGTTTTTACATCATTGTCAAAGACAGTAGATTCTTCAAATTTTAATGTCTGACCTGTAGGGATCATGCGGCTGAGAAAGTTTACCACTTGGTATGAATCGTACTCGTGTGTACATATCATTGCTACTATCAACCATCATTCCATAAAAATCTCCATGTAGGATTTGATGTCGGTTGATCTCATTACACATTCTATAGTACCCCAAGGCACAGCATATCTTTCCCCTAATGTAGCATTGGAGCAGGTAAGGGTTCCTCGGTCTTTTGCTTTTTACATTGTCATTTGCTTCTCTTTTTAGATTTCCCTGCGCATCTGTATAAACAATGTCTGTATTAGTCCCTGCAAGACCGGATATTTTTGCATTTCCATCTACCTCTAGTTTCTGTGATGGGAGCAGCTGTGCCAATTCCTACTTTACCATCATCTAATACAGTTACCAGATTGGTATTGGCAGCATTTTTTTAGTTCTAGATTTTTGGTGGCATTGGTAGTTCCTGTTTTAGATTTTACTTCTAATGTGGCATTGGGAGTATTAGTATTTATCCCAACATTTCCTTCTTGTGCATTGGCATAACCTGCGCCAAGCACCATTGCAAATAATAGCTTTGTTTTCATTTTTATATTACTTTTTTACGAATAATTGTTATGAGTATTTAATATATTCTTGTATATGGAAACAGTTATGTTAAGATTATCAAACTTTTATATGTTTCCATTGAGGGGGCAAATTTAGGCTTTTTAAATTTAAAAATAAAAACAATACAAAAACTAAAAATTCTCAGCAGACTATTAAATAATTATTTCTTATTTTTGTGCATTCTAAAAGAAAAATTTTATGGCAGAATATAAATTATTATTACCTTCCATGGGAGAAAGGTGTGATGGAGGCCACTGTAATAGAATGGCTTTTTAAGGAAGGCGATTTTTGTAGCGGAGGATGACAGCGTAGTGAAATCGCTACTGATAAGGTAGATTCTGATGTGCCTACCCCTGTTTCTGGTAAGATTTTGAAGATTTTAGTGCAAAAAGATGGGATTGCCAAAGTGGGTGAACCTATCGCAATATTAGAAATAGAAGGAACTTCTGCAGAGCCTGCAGCCCAGCCAGAACCAGCACCGCAGGAAGAAAGCAAAAATAGAAGAAAATGTAATCCAAGAATTAGAAAAACCTGTCACTTCGGCAGTTTCTACTTCTATCAATGTAGATGGGCTTTATCTTTCGCCTTTGGTAAAAATCCATTATTCAAGAAGAAAAATCACCGAAACAGAGCTGATGCAGATAAAAAGGCAGCGGCTTGGAAGGTAGAATTACCAAGAGGATATTTTAGGCTTCCTTAGCAATAGAGGAAAAACTCAAGAAACAGCAGCTGTAAGACCTGAAGCACCAGCACCTATTACCAGCGCTCCTGCCCCTGTAATTCCTGTAGCAGATGGAGACGAAATAATAGAAATGGACAGAATGCGGAAGATAATAGCAGAGAATATGCTCCGAAGCAAGCAGGTTTCTCCGCATGTAACTTCTTTCATAGAGAGTGATGTAACGAATATTGTAAACTGGCGTGCCAAAAACAAATCTGCCTTTTGAGAAAAGGGAGGGCGAGAAACTTACCTACATGCCTATTTTCGTGAGGGCGGTGGTAAAAAGCCATCCAAGACTTCCCTATGATAAATGTTTCCATAGATGGAGATAAGATTATCAAGAAAAAGAAACATCAATATAGGTATTACTACGGCTCTTCCAGATGGTAATTTGATAGTTCCTGTCATCAAGAATGCAGACCAGCTCAGCCTGAGCGGACTTGCGAAAAGCCATCAATTCATTGGTTCAGAAGGCAAAGAGATAAAAATTATCTCCGCAGGATATCCAAGGGACTACTTATACCATTTCCAACATAGGAACATTCGGCAATCTGATGGAACCCTATCATTCTTCAGCCTCAGGTAGCCATTTTGGCTATTGGTGCTATCGTGAAGAAACCTGCCGTGCTGGAAACACCGCAAGGGAGATGTGATAGCAATTAGACAGAAGATGTTCTATGTCTCATTCCTACGACCACAGAGTGGTGGATGGTTCACTGGGAGGCGGTTTCCTCAAGCGCGTTCATGATTATTTAGAAGAATTTGATATCAATACTGAAATTTAAAAATAAAAAAATCCTTGAATTCACTTTCAGGGATTTATTTTCGTTTTTATTCTTAGAAGAAAAACATGGCAAAAAACTACCAAAAAGCGCCCTAAAACCACCAAAAAGAAAGATAAAAGCAGATACTTTTTTTGTAAGTGTGCTTTTCGCTATTCTTTGTATTGAGTATTTTGCTGATAGCTCTTCTCAAAAAGAACCAGATATTATACTACTACGCCCTGTATTTTCATAAATATGAACACAAAACCCTGAAAAATACAGCTCAAGAGGAAAAACGAATAGACAAAATCATCCATCTGTATTCCAATAAGACTTTTGGGATGGATATTTCTCACTATCAGAGGCAGGGAAGATATCCTTTTGGGACAGCCTTACGATTGCTAAAGGCGCCATTCCGCTCCGCTTTATTATTCTTCGTGCCACTATGGGAAAATAATGCCAAGGACAATCATTTTGACCATTTCTGGCAGAAAGCCAAGCAGCACGGCCTCATACGAGGAGCTTACCATTTCTACCGTCCCGATGAAGACCCTGTCCTTCAGGCGCGGTCTTATTTGGATAAAGTCAATCTCCAAAGTGGTGATTTTCTGCCTGTTTTAGATATAGAAAAACTGCCTCGCAGGAAGTCTAAGGAACAGTATCTTGCTGATATTAAGACTTGGCTCAGTATCGTGGAGCAGGCCTATGGCAGGAAGCCCATTGTCTATACTTATTATCATTTCTACAAGGACTATCTCCGCGGAAGGTTAGACGGATACCCGCTTTGGCTCGCCAATTACAACGATGTCCCAGTCCCTTCCGATGTAGATGAATGGCAGATGTGGCAGTTTACCGAAAACAGCATTTCCCCAGGGGTAAAATGTGAAAGTAGACCTAAACATCTACAATGGCACGGAGTCCCAAATGCAGGAACTTCTTTTTGGATTAGCATTGTTTTGTAACTAAAAACTTTTTATATATTTGCATCAGTGTTGTTAGCCCTGATAGGGCGCTCATGGTCATAATAATAAGTTTTTAATTACTAGCTGCTCAGGGTTTTACTTGGGCAGCTTTTTGATTTCTAAAATTTTTCTTTAACAAAGAAAAATTTGTGAAGTTTTATTTATTGAATACATTTTTCAAAATAAAATAATGTTTCATTGAATCAGATATAATTAAAAGAAAATTATCTGTCTACTCTATAAAAATCCTGCCCAAAAGCAGGATTCTTATTTTATTAGTGTTTTTATGAGGTGGTTCATAAACAAGTCTGATGAAACCACTATATCCCTCATACTGTCTATTAGTAGGAACTCCAACCACCAAACCTAGAATAGTGTTATCATTTTAGAGCTACTCTAATCTGCGGTCTAAGCACCATATTAAATCTCTCTTTAGTAATGCTCTTATTCACCTCAAAACCAACAAAAGTTTCTAGAATTTGGAATTAGATAATGAATACTCGAGTTAATCTGCCAGTCTGTATCCACATGATTACTTCCAAAAATGATGCGTGAAAAACAGGCCCTGCATACACCATCGTGCTGATGCTGTGAGTTTTTACCCCATCCTTTGCTACTACAAAGAACGGATTATAAACATTCCCTGTGAAAAAAATTTCCCATTTCCATAGTTTCTGAAAGAGTTCAGTTCTATTTCATTGAGATAACCTACCGCCATGGAAGTGTAGGCTTTTTATTCACCAAGAAAGTATACTGGATAGAGGTTTTGATACCTGCTACACCTGTCCCTGGTGATTTATACGGAAAGTTTTTCAGCAGAAGTATATACATTAAAAAGGCACTTCTACCTCCAAACTAAGTCTATCAACTACCGCCCACTCATATTCTACTAATGGATAAAAACTCATAGTAACCATTGTTTTCTGTAACACCCATAGCTACATTCCATTCTCTTTCGCCTTTTCTCGCCCCAAGGTCTCTCATAAGGTCGATATACAAAGGTTCTGCATGGTGGAGTTTCAGCGGTTTTCCTTCCTCATCATCATGAGCCGCCTCTACTGTTTTTCTACTTTCACACTATCTACAGCCTGCTCTTGAGCTGTAGCAAATCCTGAAATAACCACCAAAGCAGTTATTCCAAAAATTCTCTTAATCATAATCCTATTCAATTTTTTATGTAAATCTAGCGCAATATTACAAATATTTTTAATTCCTAATTTTTCAGTAATATTTTCGTATTTACCCAAAAATTATTTCCTTTGAAAATCGGTTTTTGATAGAATTAATGATAATATTTTTCTCTTTTTCTCGGTAGAAAGAATTTCTTTTATTTTCTCTGCAAACTGCTGATGCTTATTGATATCCGAAATTTCCCCATTAATTCCCTCTTCTACTCTCCCTGATTCCCCCTGGGCAGTCATTCGCCAGCGCATACACACCGCAGGCACCCGCTTCCAAAAAGAACATTTGGGGAAGCCTTCATGAGCGAAGAAAGTATAAACAAATCCGAAAATTTCAGGTATTGATAAGGATTTTTCTGCTGTCCGTGGAAAATCACATTTTCCAGCTGCATATCCTGTTTCATTTGGAAAAAGGAGTTCCCTATCTGCCCCATCGCCCAAAAATATGGAGTTTTTATTTTTCATTTTTCAGATAAGAAAAACTTTCAAAAGATTATCAAAAACCTTTTTCGCGAGGAAAAGATTTCCTATCGCCAACACATTTTTAAATTCTAAGTCAAAACCTTCTGGCTTTTCCGAAATCAATAATTTTTCATTGATAAAATCAAAATCAACAGGATTATTGATTTTAATATTTTTCTCTTTTTAATCTTGAAATTCTCAATCAAGTCATTCGTCATATCATCACTTTGGGTAATGATTTGATGAAAATTATTATAAAAATCGGTAAAAATCGATTTCCTTTTCGTGTAACATGCTTTGAAACCACATTGGTCTCGCGCGAAATGAATTTGGTTTTTCCTAAAAAAATGGAATAAACGGAGAAACGAACGCCGAAATCTCGCCCCAGCCACAGAAAACAATATCTGGCTTTCGCTGTCTTATCGTTTTCAAAATAGGCAACAAAGAAGAACGAATACTTTTTGGTATTCGCTTCTATAATTTCTACATCTTCCTTCAAGAAATCCAGATACTCGCCCACCTTTTCGAATAAAAGAAGACTCGGCTGAAATTTTTCTCTCGGTAGATGATTGCATATCGTGGTAATTATCCGTTCTGCCCCGCCCATTTTCAGGTTGGGCAGAATGAACGATTACCGAGATTTACTGACTCATAATCTACAATTCCAGAAATCTGGCGATTGGTTGTTAAGTACATGATTCATAATAACTTTCCCTGCTTCTTGTTTAAAGAAAAAGAACCAAGTTATTTTATCATCTATCATGTATCTTAGGTATTTTTCTGCCACATGCACTTTTTCTGGCGTATCTACGGCTTTATCCAGATTATTTTCTATAAATTCATAGACCTCGCCTACCATTTCTTCGGCTCTGTCTATTCTATTGAGAATACCTTCTCTAAAACAAAATATTCAACTGGCTGTCCAAGCTATGAACAAACTTTCTACTGTATGCTATTTCTAATCTCTCCACCATCCTTGTATTTTTTTAATTGACTGCTTTTTAGCATCTTCCAAAGAAAAATGCTTCATCGAACTCTGCTAAAAAATCCTCGCTTGCTCCCCTCGAATTTTTAAATAATCTTCACTCAGAACAATCTCTCCAAAGCCTCTACTTCCTGACTTTACTACAGTAGAACATACCGTAGGCTCAGCAAAAAGGAACTCCGAAAAATCTCATTCTTGAAATTGATAAGATTCTTTATCACCTGCTCATCATTAAGGTTGATAACCCACCTTAGCAGCTCCATCTTCTAATATTTTTGAATCCATTTATAAATTTTTAAAAATTTCTAATTTAATTTGCCACATCACTGATGAATTTTATTCTAAGCATTCGGATTTCCTCATCAGTCAAATCATCTGCAAACTCAGCACAAAAGCACCTTCATACTGTCGCTTTCAGACTCTTTCATGAAATCCATAAACTCCTCCACCAGATCTTCATCTATATTTTCCTCTATGTAATAATCTATATTCAATTTAGTTCCCTGATAGACAATACTTTCCATTTCAGAAAGAAGTTCATCCATCGTCAAGTTTTTAGCTTGAGCGATATCCTCCAAATCCATCTTTTTATCGGTATTTTGGATGATGAAAACTTTATGGTTGGACTTATTGACTAGCTGTTTCAGAACCATATCCTGCATACGCTCTATATTGTTATCTTCCACATACTTAGCAATAAACTCCGCAAATTCTTTTTCCGTATTTCTTAGCTTTGCCTTCGCCTACTCCATAGATTTTTGTAATTTCCTCTATAGTAATAGGATACTGTACTGTCATATCCTCCAAACTAGGGTCCATAAAGACCGTATAAGGTGGAATTCCGTGCTTTTTAGCAACAGATTTCCTCAATTCTTTCAGCTGGTTATACAGATTTTCATCCAAACCTCCACCACTCTGCACCTGAACCTGCTCCGAAGCAGCTTGGCTAAGGTCATACCTTCTGTCTTCGGCTATCATGAACAGTTTTTCTCTTTTCAGCCAAGAAATCAAGCCCTTTTTTTGAGACAATTTTAAAACACCATAAGTCTCTATATCCTTATTGATGTAGTTCTGCACCAAAGCCTGTCGTGATGATTTCAGAAATTATCCGTCTGCTCTTTTTCCTTTACCGAAGAAAGAAGAGTTTTTCTAATTTATAAGACTTCGTAACTGGAGTTTCTCGCCCTAAAAAGCACTGAAATCAAATCATTTATTTTAAATTTCTCTTCCAGTTCTTTTATCAGTTCCAAAACTACTTTCAGTTCTTTGGAAACATCTTTCAGTGTCGGAGGATTTACAGAATTATCGCACATTTTGGCTCCAGCGCCATTTACAGGGTCAAACTGCTTCCCCAAAAATAATACAATAAATATTGTCTTCTGTTCATGGAAGTCTCTGCATAGCCCACCACTTCATTCAAAAAGCTGAAGACCAATTTCTCTCTCGAAACAGGTTTTTGAGCCAGAAACTTCTCTAATTTGTCTATATCTTTCGGGTCATAAAAAGCCAAACAATAGCCCTCGCCACCATCTCTTCCTGCTCTTCCTGTTTCCTGATAGTAGCTTTCCAAAGATTTCGGAATATCATAATGAATCACAAAACGAACATCCGGCTTTGTCTATTCCCATCCCAAAGGCTATGGTAGCGACAATCACATCCACTTCCTCCATCAGGAACTTGTCCTGATTTGCTACTCAGGTTTGGGCGTCTAGTCCTGCGTGATATGGCAGAGCATTGATTCCATTCACCTGCAAAAGCTGGGCAAATTCCTCCACTTTCTTCCTGCTGAGACAATACACTATCCCCGCTTTGCCTTTATTCTGGTTAATGAACTTTACTATTTCCTTATCTACATTCACTTTTTGGGCGAACTTCGTAGAATAGATTTGGTCTGTTAAAACTTTCCTTAAAGACCACCGCATCAGTCATTCCCAGTGTTTTTTTGAATATCATCCTGAACTTTTGGGCGTTGCAGTAGCCGTCAGGGCAATCACAGGAACATTGCAGATTTGGTCTATAATGGTTTTTAGATTACGATATTCAGGGGCGAAAATCATGTCCCCATTCCGAGATACAATGCGCCTCATCTATAGCCACAAAGGAAATTTTCCACTTCCTTCAAAAAGTCTAAATATTCTTCTTTTATCAAACTTTCCAGGTGCTACATAGAGCAGTTTGGTTTTCCCAGATTTTATATCATCCATTACGGTTTTGGTCTGGGTTTTATTGAGAAAGAATTCAGTACATGAGCCACTCCTTCTTCAGAAAAACAGCCCATTCACGGCATCCACCTGATTTTTCATCAAGGCTATAAGCGGCGAAAACCACGATTGCCGTTCCCTCGCTCATCAGAGCGGGAAGCTGGTAACAAAGAGATTTACCTCCACCTGTCGGCATCAAAACGAAAAACATCTCTACCCTCCAAGAGCGTGAAATAATTTCCTCCTGATGTCCTTTAAAAATTAGAAAAAACCAAAATATTTTCTTAGAGAATCTGATATTTTCCCATTTTTCATACTTACTTATCTGTTTTTAGTTTTTATTCAAAAATTAATTTTGTGAGGTGTCTTTTATCAAAGATAAGAAATAAATTTGATTTTGCAAAGAATGTTATGCAATTTTTATTCTTTAATTTTTGACAAAAATTATTATTTTTTTGAACGGAAATGTAAAAGTAATAAAAATTTTACCAAATTGAACTCAATAGATTTAATCCAAATTGCAAAAATACCATCTCTGCAGAAATAGAAGAGCTGGAAGCCTTGAAAAATCGTATCGATGACAACTTTAATAAGGCTGTAAATACCATTCATAAAAGCCAAAGGAAAAGCTGATTGTAGTAGGCATCGGGAAGAGCGCCCACATCGGGAATAAGATAGTGGCAACGCTGAATTCCACAGGGACGCCGTCACAATTCCTACACGCCGCCGAGGGCTATTCATGGAGATTTAGGGAGTTATTCAGAAAGATGATGTGGTGCTGTGCATCTCCAATTCAGGAAATTCGCCTGAAATTGTAAATCTTCTGCCGTTTTTAAAAGTATTCTTCGGCGCTCATTGGGATGACAGAAACATGAATAGCAAACTCGCTGAGTTTTCGGAAATTACCTTAAACACAAATGTTTCCAAGGAAGCCTGTCCTAATCAGCTGGCTCTACCACCTCTACTACGGTTCAACTGGCTCTGGGCGATGCTCTAGCAGTGTGTCTGATGGAACTTAACCAATTCAAAAAGAAGATTTTTGCTAAATTCCACCCTGGTGGGGCTTTGAGCAAACAAACCGCGAAAAGTAGAGCAGTTTCTCTCAAAACAAACCAAAAAGTGGATATCAATGCCACTATAAAAAGTCATTATCTCCATCAGCAGCTCTAAACACGGCATCACGGTAATCACCGAAAACGAAGAAATAAAAGGTGTAATCACCGATGGCGACCTACGAAGAATGCTCTCTGAGAGAGACTCTATTTCAGGGATTTTTCGCAAGAGATATTATGAGTAAAAACCCTAAAACCATAGAGAAAAGCGCCCTCGCAAAGGGAAGCCATGCAGATACTGAAACAGAACAACATAGGGCAACTGGTCGTGACAGACCACGGGAAATACTTCGGAATCATAGACCTACACCGCCTTTTTGGATGAGGGCATAAACTACAGAATGAGCGACCAAAAAGAAATGTCTTTTTAGACCATCTGGGAGAACTGCGCGGACACCTTATAAGGTCTGTAATAGCCATCATCATCGCAGCGGTTTTCATCGGAATCAATACCAATTGGGTAGTGGATAATATCCTCTTCTACCCTACCAAACCTGATTTTCCTACTTTTAGATACATCAATTATTTTACCCAAGAATATTTAGGCGAAGAAAGCATTTCGCTTCCTGAGACATTTCCTATACAAGTGCGAAAACTGTACGAGCAGTTTAATGTAATGATGTCTATTTCTATTTTTGGAGGATTCTTTTTGGCGTTTCCTTATATTATTTGGGAGCTGTGGAGATTTATCAGTCCTGCTCTTCTGCCGAACGAGAAAGTATTCGCTTATCATCATCCACGGAACTTGGATTTTTGTTTTTCTTTGGAGCGCTGTGCGGGTATTTCATCATTTTACCATTCGCTATCAATTTTGGGTATTTCTTTTAGAATTTCAGATGAAATCAAGCTGAGCTATGACCTGTCCGATTATCTTTCCATATTCCTGCAAGTGGTTTTTGGAATGGCAATTATCTTCCTATTTCCGATGATTGTTTATGTTTTGACTTCACTGAGAATTCTTACTCCTCAGCTGATGAAAACTTACCGAAGACACGCCATTGTCATCATTATGATTATCGCGGCTATCATCACGCCTGCCGATGTAGTCAGTATGTTCATCGCGGCTATTCCGCTATTGTTACTCTATGAAATGAGTGTCACAATGGCTCAAATCATCCACAAAAGATTACTAAAAGAACGAGATTTAGATTAAATCAAAAACTTCATAAAACTCAAAAATCCGAATTAAACATCTTTCAACAATACCACTCCTAATTCTGTAATTTCTCCCCAAAACTAAGGTCTCCCGCATCGCCCAGCCCTGGCGTAATGTAGCCCTTGAAGTCAGCTCCTCATCTATCGCCCCTATCCGGATCTGCGCTTCTGGATAAGCCGTTCCGATAGCCTCTGCACCTTGTCTGCTGGCAATAGCCGCCACAATGTGTACCTGCGAAGGCTTTCCGTGAGTAAGCAGGGTCTTTCAGAGGCTTCTATCAGGCTGGCACCTGTTGCCAGCATAGGATCTGCCACGATGAGCGGTCTTCCCTCTATATTAGGAGCAAGTAAGGTAATCTTGTTTGATAGAAAAATAATCGTTCATATCGTGTTTTTCTATACGCTGCCACAAAACCGCAGTCCGCCTTGTCAAAAATAGTTCAAAACTCCTGAAACAGCGGAACTCCAGCTCTCAAAATCGTAGTAATCACAGGCTGCAGCGATTTCTTTCACTTTTGATTTTTATCCAAAAGGCGTGGTGATTTCCACCTCTTTGTAATCCAATTTTTACTAATTTCAAGGCTGCGATTTCGCCTATTCTTTCCATATTTCTACGGAATTTCATTCTATCGGTCTGAACTTCACATTTCTCAGTTCATTTATCCAAGAATTAACCAGCGAAACCTCGTTAGAAAGTATATGCATCATAATTGTTTAATCTATGTTATTAAAAATATCCCTCCTCATATACAAAAGGAAGAGGACGAAAACTATTTTTGTCTGAAATAAACCTCAATAGGCACTCCAGTAAAAATCAAAATTCTTACGCAATTGGTTTTTCTATAAACCTTTTATAAGGTTCTTTCACATACTGCGGCAGATTACAGAAAAAAACGCAAACTGCGGCGTCACCGTAGGCAGCTGTGTGCAGTATTTTATTTTGATGTATTTCCTTTCAGAGCTGGCGGCGGCGTGTTTTCTATGATAGGAAGCATGATTTTCATTCAGCTTACTTGTCTTAATTCGTTTTTACGGTTTTTCATAGACTTCCACAGCCGTTTCCACAGCTTTTAGGATTCTTTGTTTTGTCAATGCCGAAATGAATAAAATAGGCACATCACTAAACAAAGCTATTTTTCTCACGAATTTGGTTTTCAAACTGTTTTCATGGTATTGGTTTCTTTTTCCACCAAATCCCATTTATTAACCAAAATTACTATTCCTTTTCGGTTTTTCTGTGCTATCCCAAAGATATTCATATCTTGGCTTTTCCCAGCCTTTGGTAGCATCTATCATCAGAATAACCACATCAGAATTTTCTATCGCTCTGATGGAACGCATCACAGAATAAAACTCCAAATCCTCACTTACTTTAGATTTTTACGCATTCCTGCTGTATCTACCAAAATAAACTCGTGCCCGAATTTATTATAAACCGTCTCTATGCTGTCTCGTAGTTCCTGCGATATCCGTCACGATGTTTCTTTCATCGCCCAATAAAGCATTAGTCAGTGTAGATTTCACATTAGGGTCGTCCAGCGATAGTTATTCTCGGAAGCCCTTCAAATACATCTACATATTCCGTAGTAGGAAAATCTTTAACGATATCATCCAGCAACTCTCCCGTTCCGCTTCCTGTAGCAGAAGAAAGCGTATAATATTTTTCTATTCCAAGTTGATAAAATTCCGTAGCAGGAAGAAGCTCCTTTGATGAATCTACTTTATTTACAACCACATACAGCGGTTTATTCGCTTTTCTAAGGAGCTGATATATTTCTTGGTCGGTATCGGTAAGACCTTCTTCTACATTGACCATGAAGACTATAGAAGTAGCCTCATCCACTGCCAGCTGCACTTGTCTTCTGATTTCTTCCTCGAAGATATCATCACTTCCCACATCATATCCTCCCGTGTCTATCACGGTAAATTCCACGCCGTTCCAGTCGCTTTTCCCGTAATGACGGTCTCTGGTAACCCCGCTGTGCTGTCTGCAGTGGCTTCCCTGCGCTCCAAAAAGACGGTTAAACAAAGTGGATTTCCCTACATTAGGTCGCCCTACTATGGCTAAAAATATTTGACATAAATTCTTTTTAATTTTTCTGTTCTGCAAAGATACCATATTTATATTAATCCTTAAAAACAATCCTCAAAAATCACACAAAAATACAGCCTTCTTTAAATACCTTCAGCAGATTGGCTTCCACGCATTTTTTTCTGTTCTTTCTCTTTGTCAGTGAGTTTTTCCTCCCTCTATAGCTGTCATGCGTTTCAGTTCTTTAAAAACAATAATATTTCTCATAATTTTTCAATTTTCTATAAACAAAAAGTAAACTGCCTTTATCGTATTTTATGGATATTTCATCGGTATCTGCCCTGTTTCTCGTGCCTATTCTCTCCATCAGTGAAAGGCTCTCCCTCAGCTCCCAGTGAAGCCCTTGGGTAAGAGATATTTTCGGCCATTGGAAAAGGAAGCAGCGAAACCATTTTGCCTTTTACTTTCCGAATGGTAAAAATCATTTGGAATAAAAATAAGTGGAATAATCATCACTAATTTCAGTTCTTCCCTAAACAAATAAGCCGTATGAATATTTCCCAAAAAGTGGTCTTGCTCGCGCCCGCTTGCTCCATAAACATCCACTTTTTATTCCTTTTTCTATGATGATTTCCAGCGCTTTATGAAAATCTATTTTATTTTTGGTCTGGTGTATGGACAAATTTGCCCTCATAAATAGCCTCATCCGCTCCTGTGTGAGAATCAAAATCCCCTGAAAATAAAGGTCAGTTTCTCCAACGGAAAATTTTTCTCCTTTAAATAATGAAAAAGCCCCATCCGTACACGCTATCAGCTGATAATCAGCCAACGAAAGGTAGTGTTTTTGGGAGGCTCACCATTGATAAAAAAAGCAAAGCTCTGGACATTATCTCTCTCTTGAAAAAGGAATCCACAAATTCTTCTCCGTTGAACAACTGTAAATCCTCCATTCCTTCGCCCACGCCGATGTATTTCACAGGTATTTGGAACTGGTCTGAAATCCCGATAACCACACCGCCTTTCGCTGTTCCATCAAGTTTGGTCACAGCGAGTGCATTTACTTCTGTCGCCGATGTAAACTGCTTCGCTTGTTCAAACGCATTCTGCCCTGTAGAGCCATCCAAAACCAAAAAGCACCTCATGTGGGAGCATCTGGGAACGATTTTTCTGCATCACTCGTTTGATTTTTAGAAAGCTCATTCATCAGATTGATTTTATTATGAAGCCTTCCTGCCGTGTCTATAATGACTACATCTGCATTCTGTGCAACAGCCGACTCTGCAATGTATCAAATGCCACAGAGGCAGGGTCACTGCTCATTCCCTGTTTCACAATAGGGAACGCCTACTCTCACTCCAGATTACAAGCTGGTCTACTGCCGCCGCACGGAATGTATCCGCTGCACCCAGCACCACTTTTTTCCCTTGGGTTTTGAACTGATGAGCTAATTTCCCTATCGTAGTCGTCTTCCCTACACCATTCACCGACTACCATAATGACATAAGGTTTCTTGGTTTCATCGATATTTTCCTGTCTTAGAATGCGGATTTTTCCAGCAGAAGAGCAGAGATTTCTTCCTAAGATTTTATCAAGTTCAGCCGTATTTACATACTTGTCTCTGGCTGCCCTTTCCTCTATTCTTTGAATAATTTTGATAGTGGTAGCAGCCCCTACATCTGATGCGATGAGGATTTCCTCCAAATCATCAAAACTTCATCATCCACTTTGGATTTTTCCTATAATAGCTTTTAGTGATTTTATCAAAAACCTTGTCTGGACTTTTCTAAACCTTTGTCCAGCGTTTCTTTTTCTTCTTTCTTAAAAATATTTTTAAACCAACTCATCTTCTATTTTTAAATTCAAAATTATTTCTCCAAATGTAAGTATTTTAGAATATCTAAAAATAAAAACCGCCTTATTTAGACGGTTTTATTTATTTATTTATTTTCAATAGGAATATATTCTACTGGGAACCCAAGAATATTGCCCTTTTTCTTAATAATATGTCCAAAATCCAGGGGAAAGGCAAGTGGGCTCCTGCTACCCAGATTTTTCGCTTTGCTATCTCTACTAGTTTAGCAATTCGGCTCTCTCATGCACCTTTCGAGTTCACATCAAATTCTGCTGCAACCTCTGGATAAGGCAGCTGAAGAGCATGATTGTGCAGTAAATCCCCAAAACAAATATAGTTTCCCCTAGATGTAATCTCAAAACCACCATGTCCAGGGGTATGTCCTATGGTGGAATAGACTTAAAATTAGGGAATAACTTCTTCATTTAGATTATAATATCTTACTCTTCCTGCATTAAGATAAGGTGTGATAGCATCAATTACCCATTGAGCATATTTTTGAGTATTTTTGGGGCATATCTTTTACGGGAGTATCCAGCCAAAAAGCTTTTTCTTCATTTGCAACATAAACAGTCGCATTAGGAAATTCCATTTTCCCATCACGGGTAACACCACTGAAATGGTCAAAATGCAAATGTGTCGGCAAAATAATATCCACCTGTTCAGAAAATATCCTGCTTTTTCAAACTCTCTGCCAGCCTTCCCACTTTGTCAATCTTAGTTCCGTATGTATCTCCAGAATCAGCATCTATTAAAACTAAATTCTTCCCTGTATTGATAAGATAACCTGTTACAGCAGTGTTGATTGTCCCATCCGAAAGAAGAGGACGAAACTCATCATCTACTAATTTTTTTAAGCTGCTCAGGTTTTAATTTGGTATAAGGTTCATATGCTCCATTTCCTATAGAAAGATAACCATCATACAGAGCTGTCACTTCATAATCTCCTACCATCATTCTGATAATATCCTGGTACTTGTTCTAATTTTTAAGGAACTACATTTGCTTTCGGCTGATAGGTTTGTGCATCCAATGATGCTGAAAACAACGAAAAATGCTAAAAACTACTGCTGACAATATTCATAATTAGATTGATTTTTAAGTTAAAATTATATTTGATTGATTTAGAATTTAGATAGGACATTCTCTGCTATATCCTGCAAAAGTTTTCTTTGGCTGGTCTTCTGGTTGGTTTTAGGTTAATAGATATGTGAGCCAGCCCTTGTTCTTTTGCTCTGCCCAAAACTCAGCCAAAGAAAGACTCCCTCCACTTAAATAAATATTGTTATAAAGTTTTGCAGGTTCGTGGGGATTTTCTGTAAGTTCCACAAAAATTAGCATACCCAAATGGACGCCAATAACCATCTCTGTTTAGTTCTGCTAATGTATTGACTATCTTTTTAGTATCATCAGGATTTACTCCATGCCAAATCAAGCATCCGCTGTATTAGCGAGCCAGTCCAATTCCTGCCTTGCCCTTCCTATAGCAAATCATCGGAAGGCGCTTTTCATATTTTTGGTACTAAATCTACACTTCCTGTCAGATTTCCGTAGTAGTTTCCCTTGAATTTAGGAAAATCTTGCTGAGTAAGAACTTTTTATCATTTCCCAGCTTTCTCTGAACCGCTCTGCACGATTATGAAAAATCCGCCTTAAATGCGGGATATTCCACAGGTCTGTCTCCAGTTGACAACCCTAGTAAAAATCTTCCTCTTGATAATTTATCCATACTCACTGCAGTTTTTGCAATGTGTATCGGCTCCCTCAGAGAGAAATAAGTCCAGCTGTTCCTATCGCTATATTCTTGGTCTTTGCTACCAGATACCCCAGAGTGACCATAGGGTCATAGTCTTGTCCTACATCGCGAAATTTCGGGATCAAGAAAAGGAACATCTCTTACCCACAGCGCCGAAAAACCCAATTCATCCGCCAATCCTGCTACTTCTCCTAAATCCTCCACATCAGGAACCGCCGAATCTGGATATCCTTTAAAAGGAGCTATCAATCCGAAAAGTTAATTTATCCTTTTTAAAAACTTGATTAAATGAACGATGTTCAGCCAATCTGGCTGTAATTGTAAAGATCTGTCCTCCAAATCTTTATCTGTAAATGCTGTTTCATTTTTCTGTGAAAGTACAGAGAAGTTCGGTAATTTAATCTCAGACATAATATCATTTTTCTGAGACAAAATTATATTGAAAATCAATCTAATTGATATATATCACATCTTTAATGAAGTCTACTGAGGTTTCTCTTGAAACTCCTAAATAAGAGGCGATTAAATATTTTTGGAAGTCTTTGTAAAAATCTTAGGGATATTGCTTTAGAAATTGATCAAATCGAGATTGTGCATCGCTACTCAGCAGGCATAAAAACGTGCTGATGCAATGCTGCATAGCCTCTATTAGATTTTTCTAAAAATATTCCATTTTAGGAAGTTTCTTACACATACTTTCTAAATCATCAGAGGATATTGCCAATAATTTTGAGTCTTCCAAACTATCCACATAGAGAGTCGCCTTAGTCCCATTCAGATAAGCTTGATAGTCTGTTATCCACCAATCTTTCCATTGCAAATTGCAGTATGTGCTGTTTGCCATTCTCTATGTATGAAGTGAAGATTTCAACAAACCCTGAACCACTAAAAATCATATGGTACTCGCTCTCCTTCCCGTATCAAAAACTGATGTTTCTTTATTTCCGTTAAATGAAATTTAGACTTTACAAAAATCAAATTCTTCATCTGTTAGTGATACTATTTTTCTATATGTTGGCGCAAAAAGATACTCCATAATATTTCCACTTATTCCTAAAACAAAACTACCCAGAAAATTTTGGGTAGTTTTATATTTTCCTGCAGAAACGATGTTTATTTTTCAAATAAGCATCTACTTCATCTGCATTCATTACTTTTTCTTCAAAAATGTAAGCTCCAGTTTTTAGGAGATTTTTACCATTTTTACTACTTTCGTCATCTTTTTAGATGAACCATCTTTTAGGGATGCTACTACTGCCATCGCTAATAATCTTTTATAGTTATTTAATCTCCTTATGAACTGTATATTTCTTTTAGAACTGGATTGTATTTCTTAAGCTCCAATCTTCAGTAGTGTTCTTCTTGTTTTTCGTAGTGATATATCTGCTCATTCCAGGCATACCGCTCTCTTTATGTTCTGTGCACTCAAGAATAACTGAACTCTGTTTCCTTTCTTTGCCATTTTCCTTAATTATTTAATAAATCCATTTCTAACAGCTCTTTCTAAAAGCTTCTTCAATCCCAATCTTGTTAATAACTCTCAATCCATGAGCAGACACTCTCAATGTGATGATGTCTATCCTGCTCTGGAAGGTAAAACTTTCTTCTCAAGAAGGTTGATTTCGAACCTTCTTTTCGTCTTCGTTGTTAGCGTGAGACACATGGTTTCCCTACCATTGCACGCTTCCCTGTAATTTGACAAATTCTTGACATATCTATATGCTCTAATAATTATTTCTACTTTATAATTTTGCAAAATAACAGCTCGAACTCGCAAATATTATAACTAAAATTTAACTCTTTTTAATTATCATTTCAAGCTCAGCTGTCTATCAATTCTCTGTTCCAAAGAGATGAAAGTTTCGGTTCTTGTTACTCCCTTTAGGGTCTGTATCCTACTAGAGCACCTCCATCAGATGGTCGTTATCAACACATAACACCTTGATAAACAGGGTGTAATTCCCCGTAATATAATGAACTTCCACCACTTCATTTATCCTTCCAAAACCTGTATGGTCTCCTTGGAATGGCTCGGCTGGTCAAGGTAAATCCCTACAAAAGACACCACCTTATAGCCTACCCGTCTCGGATTGAGCAGAGTTACAGAAGTTTCTATCACACCAGCCTGTTCGAGTTTTTCACTCTCTGATGCACCGTTGTGGTAGAATATCCCCACATTTTGGGAAAATAACAGCCAGAGATATTTTGGGATTATCCATCAGCATTTGGATGATGAGTTTGTCTATATCATCTAATATATAACTTTTCTGTTTTTCATTTTTCTATTTAGAAAATTCAACTAAGACAAGGAAAATGATCACTATATCCGCCTCAAATATCGCGTACCTGCATAAGTCCTGAAAGGCTTTCCTGATACTTTCCTTCTCGGGTTTTAATGTCTTCATGAGTAAAAAAACTTCGGCGTTTTCTGAAGTTCAACACAGAATTATGAAGATAAAAATCTCTGGAAAGGATAATCTGGTCAAACAAAAAGTCCCTGCCGCTGGTAGTAAGTAGAATACTTCCGCTCTGCATATGGGTGCATGAAAGGATTCTCCAATATTTTCTCCGAACCATCTTTGTAGAGCAGATAGTTGATATTCTCGCATAAGGGTTTTCATTAAAATCCCCTAAGATTACCACTGTTTCACCGCTTCCTTTTATAAGTTCCAGCACTCGTTCTTTCCACTTTTTCAGGATGTAATCACGCTTCGGCTGGTTGATATCCTGTTCCCTTTTGGAAGGAAGATGCAGCTACAAAATGCATGGATGATTTTCATTTCGTATTCCAATTTGCATTGCAGAACATCCCGCGTGGTGTCTATACCATCTCTGCCATCTTCCTCAAACTCAAAGATGAAACTCATGGTCTCAGATTCTATGAATTTTATTTTGAGTCCTATCGTAGAGCAGTGCCGTGTCCACGCCTCTTTCGTCCAAGGAATCATGGTGGATATAAGAATACCGCCCGCCGAAAGGCTCCATATTCACCAAATCTTCTAATACTGAATTATCCGCTATCTCGGCTAAACCGATAATCATCAGGAGGGTTTTTTCTCCTTCTCTATAGTTCAAACACATGCGAAAGGCGGTACGGTTTTGTGATTATACCTCCAAGCATTCCACTTCTTCAGTCCAGAAAATTTTCCGGCTTTCTCCTTTTTGAAATTTCTCATCAGGGTGGAAAAAGATTTTCCATTATAGATATCATCAGCTCGTTTCTATTTTCCACCTAATAGATATTGGGTTTTATAACTAATTATTGTAACAAATCTGGTCTTTTTCTCTGGGTGATTTCCGAGCCTTTTCATAGCGCCAGTCTTCTATCGCTGCAAAATTCCCGCTCAGCAGTATTTTTCGAGACTTCCATTCCTTTATAAACCTCGGGTCTGGTGTAGATGGGTGGCGAGAGCAGGTTGTCCTGAAAGCTATCCATCAGGGCAGATTGTTCATCATTCAGCACACCAGGGAGCAGACGGATGACCGCATCTGCCAGCACACATGCCGCAAGCTCGCCGCCGGTAAGCACAAAAGTCTCCGATGGATATTTCCTTCGTTGACATGCAGGTCTCTCACCCGCTGGTCTGTTCCTTTGTAGTGTCCGCAGAGGAATATCAGATTTTTGGTAAGAGAAAGACTATTGGCTGTCTTTTGGTTAAGCGTTTCATCAGGGGTGAGATAGATTACCTCATCATAATCTCTTTCGGATTTCAGCTGAGATATGCATTTGTCCAGCGGTTCTACCATCATCACCATTCCTGCACCGCCGCCGTACTGCGTGTCATCTATCTGTTTGTAGTTATTGGTCGCAAAATCTCCTCACATTATGAAAATGCACCTCTACCAATCCCTTTTCTATCGCCCGTTTCATCATAGAGGGCTTTGAAGGACTTTCCATCAGCCTGGTACTACTGTAATAATATCTATCCGCATAAGCGTTTTTCTAACTAAGCGACAAAAATACATTTTCTTTTAATCCCCGATAGGTTTTTGTAATGTCCATAGGATAAGACAACCCAGAATTTTTCAGAATCAGGCATTCAGGGTGGCTGAGATAAGGAAGCTACAGGGTGAGGTTTGCACTTTCAGGGTATCTGAGATAGCAAACTACAGGGTGTAGTTCGTGTTTTTGTTAAAAATAGAAGATACAGGGTGTGGTTTTGACTTTCAGGGTGTCTGAGATAGCAAACTACAGGGTGTAGTTGGCATTTTTTGTTAAAAATAGAAGATACAGGGTGGGTCTTGCACTTTCAGGGTATCTGAGGGTAGCAAACTACAGGGGTGTAGTTGGCATTTTTGTTAAAAATTAGAAGATACAGGGTGTGGTTTGCACTTTCAGGGTGTCTGAGATAACAAACTACAGGGTGTAGCTGGTATTTTTTTGTTAAAAATTACAAGATACAGGGTGTGGTTTTTGACTTTCAGGGTATCTGAGATAACAAACTACAGGGTGTAGCTGGTATTTTTGGACAAAAACGCCAGAACCCCGGTGAGGTTTTGCATTTCCCGACACCCTGAAAGTCCAATTCTGAAAAATTCCGGCTGTTACTTTTAAGTCAGAAATCCAAAAATGAACGAAATTCTACCTCCAGCCCCTCAAACAAGCGGGAATACAAAAGACAGACACTTTATTGTAGTATTCTGTGGGCAAGCCTGCTTTCAGAAAGTTTATTTTACCTATTTTTGTCAAAAATTATCATTTTGATGTCCATTCAGCAGAAGATAGAGGAACTACGGGAAGAGCTTCATCAGCACAATTACAATTATTATGTACTAGATGAACCAGCAATTTCTGACTTTGAATTTGACCAAAAGCTAGAAGAACTCCAAGAGCTGGAGCAGCTACACCCAGAGTTTTATGATGCCAACTCTCCCACTATGCGTGTCGGAGGGCAGATTACCAAGCATTTTCCTACGGTAGCGCATGAGTTCCGTATGTATTCGCTGGACAATTCGTATGATTTCCAAGACTTGGAGGACTGGTACATCCGTTTGGTGAAGATATTAGAGACGGAGGAGATACAATTTGTCATAGAGCTGAAATATGACGGCGCTTCTATCTCTATTCTGTATGAACATGGACAACTGGCGCGAGGCACTTACGAGAGGAGATGGATTTCAGGGCGATGAAATTACGGCTAATGTGAAGACCATCAAGACATTCCCCTGCATTTGAAGAGCAGTTTCCAGAGCGTATGCGTGAGGAAATATACCTTACCCACAAAGCCTTTGACAAGATAAATGAAGACCGCCAGCGCGAAGGTTATGATATCTTTATGAACCCGCGCAATACCGCTTCGGGGAAGTCTCAAAATGCAGGACAGCGCAGAGGTAAGAAGGCGGAGGCTTTCGGCGGTACTGTATCAGCTCGTAGGAAAAGAAACCACAGCTGAAACCCACTGGGAACTGCTCCAAACGGCAAAATCTATGGGTTTCAAAATCTCTGAACATACCAAACTCTGCCAGTCTCTTTCGGAAGTAAAAGGATTTTTATACACTTCTGGGACAAGGAACGGCATCGGCTCGGCTTTGATATAGATGGGAATTGTCATCAAAGTAAATTCCCTGAAACATCAGCAGTCTTTAGGGATATACATCCAAGTCTCCACGCTGGGCGATGGCATATAAATTCAAAGCAGAAAAGGTGGAAACAGAACTACTGTCAGTAGATTACCAAGTCGGGCGGACAGGTGCTGTAACCCCCGTAGCCAATCTGAAACCAGTGCTTTTAGCTGGAACCATTGTCAAAAGGGCTTCCCTGCACAATGAAGACATTATCCGAAAGCTGGACCTTCATGAAAACGACCAAGTCTATGTAGAAAAAGGAGGCGAAATCATCCCGAAAATAGTAGGCGTAAATATCCGAAGCGGACACTCTTGCAGCAGCCTTTGGAATACTATCCAACTGCCCTGAATGCGGGACGCCTTTGGTGAAATTGGACAATCAGGCCATTCATTTCTGCCCGAACGAACTCCACTGCCCGCCCTCAGGTCATCGGTGAAAATGATTACACTATGTCTCCCGTAAAGCTCTGAATACTAGAAAACTTAGGCAGTGAAACCATAGAGCAGCTTTATAGAGAAAAACTTATAGAAAACCCAGCGGACTTCTACTCTGACCAGAACAACTGCTTCCACTGGATAGAATGACGGAAAAATCTGCCCAAAATATCTTTGGACGGCATAGAAAAATCCAAGCAGATACCTTTCGAAAAGGTGCTACGGAATAGGAATAAGGCACATCGGCGAGACAGTAGCCAAAAATTAGTGAAGAACTTTCCCAGCATTGAAGCATTAGGCAGCGCAAGTCTGGAAGAGCTGGTTCAGGTGGAAGACATTGGGATAAAGATAGCGGAAAGCATTATAGAATTCTTTGCCAATGAGGAAAACCGCGCCATGCTGGACAGGCTGAAGTCTTATGGAGTCCAGCTGAAAGAGAGAGAAAGAAACAGGAGACACTGAGCGATGCTTTGGATGGGAAAAACCTTTTTGTTCACGGGAAACTATCCCTTTTCACACGAGCGGGCGAAGACTTGGTGAAAAACACGGAGGCACGAATATTTCGGCGGTTTCTGAACCTGAATTACCTTGTTGTAGGGCGAGGAAAGCAGGCAGCAAACTGAAAAGCCCAAGACATAGGAAGTATTACTATTCTAGATGAACAGCAATTTCTTGACATGATAGGGAATAGTTTTTGTATATATTCGTATATTTGGAAAATTAATTTTAAAATAAAATATTAGAGTAATGAGAAAGATAATTATTTCAGCCTTATTTTTAAAGCATGGCACTCACACCAAGCTTTACACTGGCACAGACAAGAGAGATTCGGGAAGGCATGCGCCCTATCGTGCATGCACACACAAATCCACAGAACTCAAACACACTAAACTGAAACTGAGTTTTTGACTTTAACAAAAGAACATGTACACGGCGAGGAATGGCTGACGGCATCTCCCTTTTCTTTTATGATTCTAATGAACTAGTTCTGGATGCTAAAGGAATGCTTATTCATGAGGTTTCCTTGGATAAGAAAGGTGCTAAAGCCCCTAAAATACGAATACAAAGATGATAAATTGAAAATCCAGCTGGACAAGGTTTATACTAAAAATCAGGGATTACACGCTCTACATCAAATATACTGCCCGCCCCAACGAGGTAAAGCAGAAAGGAAGCGCCAGCATCAATGATGCGAAAGGCTTGTATTTCATCAATCCAAGACAGACAGAACCGGACAAACCTACGCAGATATGGACACAGGGGCGAGACAGAGTCTTCTTCCTGCTGGTTCCCTACCATAGACAAGCCTAATCAGAAAAACAACACAAGAAACTTATATCACCGTTCCAGAGAAATACATCACGCTTTCCAATGGACTCCTTAAATCCTCTGTGAAAGAGGCAAACGGACAGCGGACAGACCACTGGGTGATGGATAAAAAGCACGCTCCGTATCTGTTCTTTTGTAGGAGTTGGGGGAGTATGCCGTGATTAAAGACAAGTGGAAGAATATCGCTGTAGATTATTATGTAGAAAAAGAATATGAGCCTTATGCGAAGCAGATTTTTGGGATGACCCCAGAAATGCTGGAGTTTTCTCTAAACAATTAAAGTACGAATATCCTTGGCAGAAATATGCCCAGATAGTGGGAAGGGATTTTCGTGAGCGGTGCGATGGAAAAATACCACAGCCGTAATCCACCACGAAGCAGTACAGCAGAAAGCAGGGCAGCTCATAGACGAAAACAGATGGGAAGAGACTATCGCACACGAACTTTTTCCACCATTGGTTTGGAGATTTGGTAACCGCAGAGAGCTGGTCTAACCTTACCGTGAATGAGAGCTTTGCTACCTATTCCCAATATTTATGGAACGAATATAAGTATGGCAAAGACGAAGCCGATTACAAGCTTTGGTCATCCCTCAGAGGTTATTTCTCAGACCCTGCAAATATCAGCAGAGATTTGGTAAGGTTTAACTACCACTCCAGAAGATATGTTTGACGGAGTTTCTTATAACAAAGGAGGCGGAATCCTGCACATGCTGAGAAATTACCTTGGCGATGAGGCTTTCTTTACAGGACTTTCTGATTACCTTAAAACTAATGAGTATGGAACGGGAGAAGCCCACCAGCTGGAGACTTTCCTTGGAAAAAGTAAGCGGAAAGGATTTAAATTGGTTCTTTCAACCAGTGGTTCTTTGGAAGCGGACATCCTAAGCTGGATATTAAATACACATTGGAACCCGTAAAAAGAAGTTTCCGTGAATGTTTCCCAAGCGGGAGGATCAGTATTTTGAATTTCCTCTGGCAATAGATGTCTATGAAGGTGCAGCTACACGCCACAAAGTATGGGTAAATGCACAGAATAAAAATACTTTTTACCTTTAAATTCCATCAGACACCGAGTTTGGTGAATGTTAATGCAGATAGCATCCTTCTCTCCGAGATTACAGACAACAAAACTCCGCAGGAATACCTTCATCAGTATCTTCATGCTGAGATTTGAACAGCAGGCTGGCTGCCATACAGTATGCGAAAGACAATAATACCACTCAACAACGCTGAAAATACTATCCGCAGCACTGAAAGACCCTTCATTCAGGCTGAGAATACGCGCCATAGATGCCTTAGACCTCAAAAAAACCAGAAGTTGCGAAGGCTGTACTTCCGGGCTGGATCGCGCAGAAAGACCCTAAAACATTGGTTCAGGCTAAAGCCATCGGTGCATTGGCATCATTAAATAATAAGAGTATCTGCCGATTTTTGAGAAGGACTCAACTCTCCTTCCTATTCCGTGCAGGGGAACTCAGCCTACGCCATCGCAAAAATAGCACCCGAGAGGCGAAAAGCCTTATTAGACCAGATAGATTTGAGACAATGCTGGGGGGATCTCATACTTATGATGATGCCTACCATCGTAGAAAACAAACAGGAAAAGCATCAGGCAGCCATAGCATCTACCGTGGCGTTTTTATCGCTTTCCTAAAATACCAGAACAGAGCAGGGTGCTGTGGCGAAAGGAGTTCAACTGGATAATGGATACCGATAACCTGAAAGCCGTGCAGAACCTTACCAAAAGTGCTTCACCAGAGTGAAAAGCCAGATAGGAGATAATGTTCAGGCGAAAATGATAATCGTCGGTATGCTCAAAGACGGGCTGGCAAGAAAGATAAACCTGGTGAAAAATAGCCAGAAATCTGAAAAGCCTTAATAAACAGGTGGAACTTCTCAATAAAAGCCATTGAGTTCTATCAATAATACAGAAAACTATCCCGTTTGGGATAGTAATCTCAAAAAGTAATTTCGCAAGAGAAAAACAAATAAAACCCGACTGAAATTATCAGCCAAAACTCGAGCTTGTTGGATAATTCACAATAAAAAACGCTAGACCCCAGTGGGGTTTTGTATTTCCTGATACCCTGAATGCTCAAGACCCCGGTGGGGATTCCATTTTTAGTCAAACTCCCAGACCCCGGTGGGGTTTTACACTTCCCGACACTCTGAATGCCCGAGACCCCCGGTGGGGATTCCATTTTTGAGTCAAAAACTCCAGACCCCAGTGGGGTTTTACACTTCCGACACCCTGAATGCCCAATTCTGAAAAATTCAGCTGTTACTTTCGCTTTGGAAAGGCAGGAATGGGAAAAAGCTGGTTATTTTTACACTCGGTTTAAGGCTTTTTCAGAGGCTGCTTAGGAATCCTTTGTTCAGGAATTTGTCAAAGGATAGATTTTCAGAAATAATTACCACTGAAAACTACCAGCAGCACCCAAAGCCGGTTTTATAAATCAGGTTCAGCAGGTTGGTTTTGAATTCTGGCAGCAATACCGCCGAAAAATACAGCAAGAAAACAGACCAGCAGTGCCGAAAGCATCTTGGCGGAGGTGGAAAAACGCTGAAATGATGATAATTAAAGATGATTTTTAATCAGGTTAAAGGTTGTCAAAGAAACCGCATAAGACACCGCAATTCCCAGAATACCGAAGTCTGTGAATTTCAGGAACAAAGTATTAAGCCCAATGGTAAGACACGCCAAAATAAGCATAAAGAAAGTATTATACCTATACAAGTTTGACAATGAAATGATGTGGCTGTTAAACGTAGCCAAATCAAAGAGCATCACTAAAACCGATAATCCAGAGAATAAACTGGGATTGTTTCAGTATCTCGCCATTCTTCATAAAACCAGCAAGGAAAGGAAAACCTACGACAATACAAAGAAAACAAAAACCAAACCCAGAAAGAAAAGGCTGAGCGAAGTTTTCTTATGGAAGCTGTCCAGCTCCTCTAAGTATTATCCGCCAAATGCCTGTTGATAATGGAGCAGAGATATTGTAAAAGCCCCATCTGCGGAACCATTATCAGCGCGGCTATGGAATAAATATTACTATACAAGCCGTTCTGCTCAAAGCTGATGTATTCGCCTATCATTACATTTGGCGATTTTTCAGAGGGCAAGGAAACTGCCGATATTCCCCAAAGAAGCCGAAAAACTATAGACTAAAAACCTAAACCATAAATTATCTTTTTGAAATAATCCAAATTAAAATCAAAAACAGAAACAGCTCTAATTTATTATTATAGAAGAAATAACCGAGCATAGAACCCAGAAAACACAGAAAAAGAAAACAAAAGCCGTCTCCTCCGAGAAGCCCAAAAGAAAAACAAACAAAAACGCACCTATATTGGCCAGTTTTGGAAAAAAATATTTTTCAAAAATATTAGGAATGACTATACGTTTGTAATTAGAAATGTATTTATTCAGCACCGCCGAAAACGGATAAGACTAAAAAATCAGCGGAAGAATAAGCTGTTTAGCCTGCCAGCTCTCACTGTTTTTCCAATTCGGGAACAGCTGAAATACAGAGAAATAAAAGCAGAGCAAACAGGGGTAAAATTCACCAAAACTGCCAGCAGAGACAAGGGACAAGCATATTCTGGTGCTTCCCATCGCGCTGCGCCTGAGTGAAAAACTTTACATTAGAAAAATGAAATCCGAAAACCACCACCGGCACCAGCATCTCTGCCATCGGAAATACAAATCTGAGTTTCCCATAAAACTCTAAATCATAAGGAAATACAAAAGAATGTAAAAACGACCCCAGCAAAAACCAAGATACCCGATGATGGAATATTTAAACCCCTGCCTTGCTATTATACTCATCTCTAACGGCTTAAAAATGATGTTTTTGATATGGTATTTATCATCTTTTGCAAAGATAGCATTTTGTGAATTGATAAACTCTTGCGTAAGGGAGTTTCAGCGTGAAAGCTGTCTCTATCCAGATAGTGCGGAGCGTAGCCCAGTTCAACAATTTGGGTAATGATATTCCAAATATTCTCTTCATGAAATTCCTGCTCTATTTTAACCATCAGTGCTGGCTGGAATTTTTCTATTAACTTTTCTGCACCTTTTAGAACATCAATCTCACCTGCCCTGCGACATCTATTTTAATAAAATCTAATTTTTCCAGTTCTTTCTTCTCTGCCCATTCATTGAGAGTTATGACCTCTGTTTTTCTGGGTTTTTACTTTTGAGACCTTCACTTTCGAAATAGGGCGCAGGTTCCATTTTCAGGGTGTTCTTCATTGCCTGTCACGGGAATATTGAGCGTTGCCACTTTGGATTCATCAGATAGAGCAAAAGGAAGAATATCCGATTTCGGAAGAGCCTTTTCAGGCGTTTATAATACTTTTATTTGGTTCAAAAGCATGGATATTTTCTGGAAAAAGTAAATAATCCAAAAAAATAGACATAATCTCAGTCCCAGCTCCTACATCTATAAATACTGATTTTTGATTAAGAAATTCTTTCAGCCAAAGATTTCTGGCTCTACTTCCCGCTCAAAAACATTCTGTCGGCTGAGCCGAATATATTTTTAGTAAAACCGAGTTTTGTAAATCGTAGGCGAAAAGAAATATAAAGTTCTGTGCAAGTGCGTAATATGGATTTATCATTTGTTAAAAATATCTCAAAAAGACCACAATTTTCTGTTTTTAAATACTCAAGGTTGTTTTCTCTATCATAAGCCTCTTTTTCAAAGAGATTTTCCGATAAGCCGTATCCCAGTCTTGACAAAGAAATATACGAGCAAAAACTCCAAAATATACCACAAATAAAATACCACCAGAAGTTCTGCCTGCTGCCGGGAGATGGATTTTCTCATGATTTATCAATACTTTATCATTTTTAAGCCTTTTTCTCGAAGAAAAATAAAAAGGATATAAAAGTTATTCCTAAAATTTTTGTATTTTTGAAAAGACTTTTGGCACACTATTATCATAGAACAAAACTAAGGATAAATTTTTAATCACTAAAACATAAAATTATGAATAACACCAAAAACACTTATCTTGGTTGGCAGGAGTAGCTCTATTTATCATGTCCTGCAGTCCTTTCAGAAAGTAGTTTCAGACTTTGATGAAAGTATTAATTTCTCTCAATACAAAACCTATTCGCTGCAAACAAACGACCTTAATCTGAATGAGTTTAGACGAAAAGAGAGTTACCAATGAGCTGAAAAAAACAACTTGCAGCAAAAGGTTAAACCAAGCCGAAGCTTCAGATTTGATAATACAAATAAAAAGCAAGCCACAAAACCATAACTGATAATTACTACACCTCACCAAGCGTATACATCGGCGGCTGGGGTTATTGGGGCATGGGACTGGGGCTAAATAATATTTACACCCAGCAGTATCAATACAACCAGGAAGCCTGACTTTTGACTTTGTAGATGCTAGAGACAGGAACTCGTATGGCAGGGGAAAAGGAAGCGGAATCAATGTAGATTCGCCGAAGTCAAAACAAAAAGCAAATCCTGAAATCATCGCTGAAATATTGAAAAATTACCCACCTAAGAAACAATAACACTCATTTTTAAAAACGGAAGGCTGTCCATGAGGGCAGTCTTTTTATTGATAAAACTCATCTTTACTTTTTGGTAGAAATTATGTACATTCGCAAGAAAAATTATGCGAAAAATTTTTATTTACATTCTTGATTTTTATGCGGTGTTTTTCACTGCTTTTTCACAATCACGAGTTTGTTGCTTTAGCCAAAAGGAAATTATCTAGGGGTTCAATGCATTATTTGACCAAGATGAAAATCTCTACGGATATGTGAGCGATCTACAGCTATGGCAAGTCTGGTGATAAAAACGAAAAATTTGAATATGTCTTTTTGGATAAAAACCTAAATCAGTTTCCAACAAAGAGTTTGAAGGAGATATCACAGCGGCAAACTATTTCCGAGCAATTGATTTTAGAGAAATCTGGTTCTTTATCCAAGAGCTGATTATGATGCAGTAAAGGGAAGAGACTTCTTCTATCCGCGCACAATGGAGGTGAATCTAAAGGATAACACCATCAACACAAAAAGTGTATTACGAATACGAGAATAACGCTTTCAAAGAGTAACAGAACCAGAAAATGTACGAAACCAAAGAAAAGAAGAAAGAAAAGAGCGAAGAAAAAGGAGTTTCTTTATGTATCTAGTGTTTATGAAATAAAAGAAGGCGGTTTCATCGTTATGGAATATGATGACTACAGAAACTTACGGCAAAAATCATAGTTTAAAAAGATACGATGACAATAAAAACTGCTTTGGGAATACAAGTATAATACGGATGGAACTGAAAAGAAATATGCAAACCATCAGAATTATTGAAAAAGATGATAAACATATCTACACTATTCTAAAAAGTAAAGAACAAGAAGGAATTTTCTTATTTCTTCCAAGTGCTGGACATAAAGACAGGAAGTATAAAGCCAAAACACCGATTACAGGCTTGAATGAACAGACTATGGATGAAAGTACGGCTCTATATTCCAGTGGAAGATTGGTAGATAATGATAGAACATTTGATGATAAAAATAATCATCTCTGGAAGGTTTTATGAAAGGAAAAAGCGCTATTGTCTGTGGGATTGACAAGGCTTGTTTTTAGATAAACGAAACTTTGGAGTGGATGTTAAAAATATCTATTTCATAGACTTTAAGCCATTTATACAAAAATCAATAAATTCAGCCATGTCGGAATGGGATATTATCTTTTGGAAAGAGATTTCTTTTTCCTAAAAGACGGCAGTGTAAGAATTTTATTTGAAAATGGAGACCAGAGGGGCTTATTCTGCTTCAGCGACGAAAGATATGGTGTATGCCTTTACAGATAAGGATTTTTAAGCTGAAAGAAGTGAGAGTTTTTGAAAAAGATAAAAACCAAATGGAGCATAAATGCCGATTATCTTTTCTCCAATATCTAAACGGCGGCAAAGATGTGGCGTTTTTTCAGAGATTTTTAAAAAAGATAAAGAAACGAAGGACTGGAATTTGTACATCAATACGCTTATCGATGGTAAATTCAATCAAGAAAATGTAAAAATCTCCGAGAAAGACAATTATTTTGTAGTGCCTTACATCGGGAAAGAGGGCTATATTCTTCTCCGTGAATACAATGAAAAAGAAAAATTCAATAAAATCCGTTTGGAGAGATTAAATTTTTAACAAAAAGGGGCTTCTAAAGCTCCTTTTTATTATAGTGAGTCTCGCAATATTCTTGATTTCTGCTAAATTTAGATTCCACATAAAACTCAAAAAACTGCTGATAGCTTTTCGCTCTGTTCTTTGGGTTCTATTCTGTCCAGATAGCAGTTTAGGTTGTAATTTTTCGTGCAGTGTAGATTTTTGTCAAACAATTTCCCAAGCCATTCATAATAGTAGTTTTTCCTCTTCTTTGTCCTGTAAAAACTGCATAGCAGCGTAGATCCTCGTCCATATTGTTCGAGTGCCATAGGCTTTGGCAGGACTTCCATTCGGGCAGTATTTTTGAGTTTGGCGAAATTCTTCATCGCCTGCCTCTTTTTGTTTTTAAGTTCAGTGAACTGTTTTGTGATAAATTCCATCCTTTTGGGCTAATTCGAGGGTGCGTGGAGAGAGATCTTTGTTTAATTTTACTTTGTAATGGTCATAATTATAATTCCCAAAAATCTTCCTTTGTCATCCAGCTGTCTTTGAAGGGCTGGCTGGGCAGATTGTGGGAGTTTTTGTAAGTTTCTATAGTTCTCGTGGCGAAATCGTGTCATATTTGCTGAGGTTGCTCAGAGTGTTGTAGAATTCAGTGTTTTTCGTGGTCAAATTTCGGAAAAGGACATATCCCAGCGAGGTCGGCTTCTACTTCTCTTTTTCGTTTGATTCCGCGCTTTTTGTAGAGATTATCTTTTACGATATCGAAAAGGCTTTTTGGGATTTATTTACCGATACTTTTTCAGATTTTCCATTATGGGAGCGGCTGTCTTTGTCCTCATTGATTTCATTGACCAAGATTTCAGCGTGTGGTCTAATAAGTAATGGGCAAGTTCATGACTGAGGACGCTCGCTACTTGCGCTTCATTGTCCAGCACATTAAAAGTCCCATATTCACGACGAAAGTCCCATCGCCAAGGCAGAAGGCGTTCAGAGTGTTGTTTTCTAGCAACTAAAAATGTTCAGATTGTCTGGGATTTGTGGATTTTTCTTTCTTTTTAGGTTTACAGGTTTTTCCAGCTTAATTTTTAAAATTAGAATTAAAGGAATAGTCTTTTGTCTTTAATCTCTTTCTCAAAATCTTTGTAAAACTCTCAGTAGAGTTTTTCCAGTTCTTTTCCTGTTTTTCCTGTGTATCTGGTTTTTAGGGATTTTATCAGGGCTTCGTTTTTGGTTTTCAGCTGGTTTAGAAATTCTTTTCTCTGCGCATAGTCTGCAGTGTCTATCGGTTTATATTGTGCGAAAGAGTGCATAAACACAAAGACAAAATGTAGTAGTCTAAATCTCATTTTATTATATTTTGATGGACACAAATTTACATCTTTTTAGTAAAATAAAACTTTGAAAATTCTTTAAAAACTTAAAATCATCAATGAATTTTTCTCATCTGAAATCTATCCATACGCCGAGAGGAATTAAGCGCCAAGTCATCAATATCAAAAACACCGAGCCTTGTGAGGTATTGTAGAGACTTCCACGATGATTAAAGCCGATAAAAATCCACAATAAGTTTTTAAAACTAAAATATTTCGCATTCAACTAGCCTAAAAACCAAAGGAATGAACATGATGATATTTCCAAAAAGATTGATAATGATACTTTCCCAAGTGGTGTTTTGAACAAAAAGAATTGTGGAGACAAGAGGTAAAAAGCCCTTTACAATATTCGCTTCGTGCTGTTCTCTCCCAAATCCGAGGAACATCAGATACAGCAGAAAATAGTGTAAGGAAGGATGAAAAGTGCGATAAATTTTTCTTAAAAATCATACAAAAACCGAGATTTTTAGCAAAAATAAGTATTTTTGCCCTTGAAATTATAAAAGTATGAAAAATCTTTTTGTGCGGTTTTTGTCGGGCATATTGCTGTCGGTTTCGTGAGCCTACTTATGGCGTTCCGTTTTTATTTTTGTGGCGTTTGTCCCTTTGTTATTCGTGGAAGAAAAAACATTTCTCAATCGGATATAAAAAGAAAAGGCTGGGCAGTTTTGGCTGTTCGTACCTTTACTTTTATCATTTTGGAATGTTATAACCACAGGCTGGCTTTATAATTCGCAAAATCCAGATGGCAGCCCTGCACTTATGGCGGTGGTTTTTCCTGTTTTGGTCAATTCCTGCTGATGTCCACGGCTTTTCAGCTTTATCATTGGTATAAAAAAGCAAAAACTCCCTTTTGGGACTGGCTTTTTCGTGTTTGTATGGATGAGTTTTGAATATTTCCATATGGCGTGGGAGTTTACTTGGCCTTGGCTGAACCTCGGAAACTCCTTTTGCAGACTATCCTCAGCTCATACAATGGTATGATACTTTGGGCGCTACGGGAGGGAGTTTCTGGATTTTAACGCTTAATGTCTTGATTTTTATATTGTTAAAATATGGTGGACAGAGAAAAGATTTTTGGTTAAAACCTCTGCTGCGTTTTGGGGCTGATTGTTTTGCCGATGATGATTTCTTTATTTAAAATATCATCTGTTTGATGAAAAACCAATCGGAAAAAGTCCGCGTTATGATGCTTCAACCAATTTAGACCCTTATCACGAAAAATACCAAAAGACAGCCTTCAGATAGTGCAGGAACTTTTTCTTTGGCTGAAAACTCTTCTAAAATAGATTTTTATCTCTCGCCTGAGACTTCTTTCCCTGGTTATGGCGGACTTTCGAGAAAGGACTTCATAACAGCCAGTCTATCCATATGGTGGAGAATTTTTCTGAAAACTCATCCGAAGTCAGTTTTTATGGGCGGAGTTTCTACTCATAAGATTTATAATAATGATGAAGAAAAAGCCAGAAAGTGCTACTTTTTACGATAGACAAGGTTTTTGGGCAGATAGTTTTAATTCGGCTTTGCAGATTGTTCCAGAGGAAGGAATTCAGATTTATCACAAAGGAAAACTCGTGCCAGGTGTGGAAATCTTCCTATATGAATGTCCTCAAACCTATTTTTGGGCGATGCTATGCTGAATTTCGGCGGGACGATTGCATCACTTGGAACGGACAAGGAACGAAAGGTTTTTACAAATCCTTACAACAAAGGGAAAATCGCGCCTATCATCTGCTGTGAAAGTATTTATGGCGAATTTGTAACCGATTATGTAAAAACGGCGCGAACTTCCTTGGTGTCATCACCAATGACTCTTGGTGGGGTGCATCGCAGGGGCATCAGCAGCTTTTTGGCGTATGCCAGACTTCGTGCCATAGAAAAACCGCAGGGAAGTCGCTCGTTCGGCTAATGGTGGGATTTCTGCGCATATCAATGCCCGTGGTGACATTCTCGCACATACGCTTTACAATGAGAAAAAATGCACTGACAGCTGATGTTCAGTTGTACGAAAAGGAGACCATTTACACCAGAATAGGGAGATTTGTTGTCTAAAAATTTCCATCGCTGCGTTCTGTTTTCTATTCATCGCAAAAGCTGGTAAAAACGCAAAACCAAATCCACAAACATAATATTACATCATTTTTAAATAGAGTTTCCACCGAAGGCTCGGACTTTCAGGGGTGTCGGGAAGTCCTTTCCCGAAAATCTTTCTGTGCTTTTCCTTGATGAAAAGCACCAAAAATCAAGGCTTGGAAAGTCCGGCTAAAAATTTTTAATAGAAAACCTAAAATTCTCACAATTGGCTCGCTTAGAGCTTCGCTGAACCACTTTCGTTAGGGTTTCGGGCTTCGCCTCAAACAGGAAGAATTTTTACGGCTTCCTATTAAAAATTTCTTTACGCCTCCCTTTCTATGCCGTCCGACCAGTGCAAAACCCATAAAAATAGCGTTCTTATTTCTGTGCGGTTATTAAAAATCGAGCCTCGGAAAGAAAAGCGTAAAATATTGGAAAAATCCCGTTAAAAAGCTTTCCTGTCTGAGCCGGCGCTGGAATTGGTGGCAGGGCGAAACCCAACGAAGTGGTTCGAGCGAACTTTCTGAGTGAGCCAATTAGGAAAGGTTTAGGGATTTTTGGAAATATTTTAGCTTTTCTTTCTGAAGCTATGATTTTCGTTCTTTTGTATCAAGACAAAAGAACAATATTTAATGAAGAATTGCACTTTTAAAGAATTCAAAAATCCCAGCCGTAAAAATTCTGCCCTATTGATTTTAAACTAAAATAATAAGAACCGATAAGAACCACTTTCCAGCAGAAAGAAACAGCAGGAATTTTTCTGAATTGGTATTCCAAGCAGGGAGAAGTTGCAAGAAATTTTTCAGAATTGGACTTTCAGGGTACGGCGGAATTTTTCCAGATTGGTATCTCAGGGTGTCTGGAAATGAAATTCTAGGTCTGAATTGCATTTTTTTGGATGGTCGCATTTTTTCAGAATTTGACTTTCAGGGTGTCTGGAAGTCAAATTCCAGGTCGGGAGTATTATTTCATTAAATAAAAATCAAATTCCTTGTAAGGAATCATAGTTTTTCTCCCTGAAATACAAATCCCACCAAAGTAACGGCTATTTTTACGAATTATTCAATAAAAGCATATCTAATAATTTCACCCATGATAAAAATAGAATTTCCACTGGGGAAAAAGGAACTTTAAGTCGGCATAAAATAGCGTATTCAAAGAGATTTTTGGTATTTTTGCAAAAATATAAGATTTAATTTTTACTACATTTTTAATTATTTTATATTTGCACTCAGTTTTTTTAAAAAATAAATACTTTATTAAGAAGAATTTTAACTTTATGATTTACAAGGTAAGAGTTATTTTTAGATGCGAAGGAGCAGATCTTTAGAGACATTGAGATTAAAGACAAACAAACTCTTTGGAATCTGCATTTAGGAATTAAGAGCGCTTTCAGCCTTCAAGGCGATGAGCTTTCCTCGTTTTATTATGCTGATGAAAACTGGTCCGAAGGAGAAAGCTTTCATTCCTTTGGAAGACCTGTCTGATGATGGAGATGGAGACCATGTCTGATATCTATCTAAACGAGGCTTTCCCAGAAGTAGGAAGCAAAAATGCACTTTAAATACGGGCTGTTTGACCTGTGGGAGTTCTTCTGTGAACTTCTAGAAATCACAGAAGAGAAACCTTCCGTGAACTACCCTATTACGGTGTTCCGCTTTGGAAATGTCCGCTGAAAGCACCGAGTAAAAAGCGGTTCTTCGGCTGGTTCAAAAAGCAGGCTGCCAACTTTGCTGCCTTGGATGAGGATTTCGGGATGCTGAATGAGGATTTCTGCTCTGATTTCAATGATGATTTTGAAGATGAAGACGATGACGACTACGAAGACGACTTCTACGAAGATGAAATGGATGATGAAGATGAGGACTACAAATAGTTAAAACCCAACATATTATGAAAAATATTTTTTTGCTTGTTTTATTCGCTGTTTTTGCTATTTCTTGTTCTAAAAAAAGATTTAGTTCTTACAGGAAAACTGCATAATCCTGCACCATTGAGCAGAATAGAGCTTATAGATGTTTCATCTGTTGCCACACTTCCTATTGCGAATATTGGTATAGATGAAAAAGGAAATTTTTCTGACACCATCAGTGTAAAAAAAGATGGAATTTACGCCTTGGTATACCAAGGAAAAGTAAATTTCTTATACTTAAAAATGGTGAAAACATCAATCTGGAAGGTAATGGCTCTGTTTTTCCCTGAAGACCTGAAAATCAGTGGAAAAGGACAAGGAAACAATGAATTCTTGATTGAAAGTCAAAAATTCACCAATTCATATCTTTCTAAATTGGATATGAGTGTTTTTAGCCAAAAATGAAGGCGAATTTATCAAAGATTTAGAGAAATTTCAAACTGATATCAACAAAAAGATAGATGAAATCGCTAAGTCTAAAAGTGCTGACAAAGATGTAGTAGAATGGAAAAAGAATGACCTGATGGTAAATCTCCTGATGATCAGCTCTCAATATGAAATGATGCACGGAAAGATGACCCAAAACCCTGATTTCAAAAGTATCTGCGAAATTCAAAAGAAACTCAGAAGAAACTTGAAAAAGAATCTTTCATCAAAAGAATTTCCTGCATACAGACAATATCTTTTAGGGAAATTGGAAGCTGATTTCAGCAAATTTGCTATGCCTTTCCTTAGTGATACTAAAACTACACAAACAGAAGTTTTCTTGAAGTTTTTAGACACTAGAAAGAACTTTCTCAAGAGCAAAAAGATTACTTGACAGCATTTGTTGCTACTCAGTTTGACCTTCATCCTCAAAAATGATAGAATAGAGCAAGTTCTAAAAAGCTATCAACGAAAAAAGTAAAATCAGAGGACATTAAAAAGATTTAGAAAAAAGTTCATTCAGCGATTACAGGGCTAAAAAGTAGGCTCTGCATTACCAGAAGTGAATTTTGTAAATCAGGAAGGGAAAGATTCTAAAAATTAGCGAACTTAAAGGTAAGCCTACTCTGCTAATTTTCTATAGCTCTTTTGCTCCAAATATTGTACAATCTGCAGCTGCATTAAAAAGAAATTACTGAGTTTTACAAATCAAAAACTAAATGTAGCCTACATCAATATGGATGATGATGCGAAACAGTTCCAAAAAGACTTCTCAGTCTTTATTCAAAGGCTTGCGGGTGTTAATCTATACGCTAAAAAAAGGATTAAAATCTGATGCTGCACAGCAATTTCACATCTATGGATTTAAGCTTCCCTAGCTTTATGATTTTAGATAAAGATGGGAAAGTAGTAAGTAAAACTGTTATCGGACTTTCTAGCGTCCAACTGGCAGAACTTATCGACATTCTAAATAAACAAACAGGTCTGACAGCTCCTGTTCCTCAGGCTTCTGAAACTGAAGAAGAGCATGATGAGCACGATGGGCACGGACACTAATAATAAAATCTTTAAGGAATAAATAGAGTCCAATTTTTGGATTCTATTTATTTTTATAAATCGGTTATATTGCATGATAAATTTATACCTGTTCAAAAAAAGTTACCCTAAACGGACTTAAGTATTTTTATTTTATTTGTTTATTTTTTTCATCAATCGTTTTATATTTTTCTCTGTTTATGGGAAATGGGCTCAGCTTGGAGAACATCTTTCTGATATTTTTCTATGCTTTTTCGTTGTAGGCCCTCGTTTTGATATATCTGCCATATGCTACGCTTTTTCTGCCTTTGGCTGTTTTTGGCTGTTTTTCACTGTTCGTTCCTAAAAAAATTTTACTACTAATTTTGAGAAAAATATATCTCACTTTCAGCTGTTTTTATCTAGCTTTTGTTTTTAGTTGTTTATGTTTCTCTTTTTCATTATAGATTTTTTATTATCAGTTTTTCCAATCACATATTAATATCTTATTTTTGGAATATTTAATGATGATACGAAAGCTGTCCTAAAATCCGTATGGACAGACTATCCTGTATTCAAAATATTTATCATTTATGCTCTTTTGTATCGTTAGTTTTTCTATTTTTACACAAGAAAATTAAGAAAAACTTTAGCATAAATATCTTATCCTGTATCAAAGAAAACTTTATTTCTCTTAGCTGTTTTCCCTCTATTCATCGTAGGAATGAGAGGCAGCTTAGGCGAATTTACCCTTCGTAGAGAACACACTAATATAGGCACAAATGAGTTTATCAACGCTCTTTGCTACAATCCTGTTTATGCTCTAAAATTCGCAAAATCAGAATTAAACGACAATCTTATCACTCCTGATATTGCCCAAGAATTAAAGATGAGTGGATTTAGTTCATTTGAGCAGGTAAAAGAGGTTTATCGTGAAAATATTATTGATGATTTTGACAAAAACTTGTATTCGACAACGGCTCATAATGAGTTTTTAGAGAAAAATCCGCCCAACATCGTATTTATCCTTATGGAAAGTATGAGCAATCATTATTTTGAACTCCATTCCAAAGAACTTAATCTTTTGGGTGATTTGAATGAAATTCTGCCCTGAATTATACTATTTCAAAAATGGTTTGTCATCTTTCAACGGCACCATATATTCTTTAGAAAACCTTATGGTAAATACTCCGAAAGGCATCATCTCGCAGTCGCCTTATTTTGACACCTCATTCAGTTCGTCTGTTTCAAAGCCTTTCAAAGAGCAAGGCTACGAGACTTATTTTATAACAGGCGCACACCTTTCATGGAGAAATACAGACAAATTCATAAAAACAAGGTTTTGATATTATCAAAGGAAGTTCTCATATCAAACAAAAATTTCCTAATACTGAGGATTTCGCTTGGGGAACTCACGATGGCTATTTATTTGATTATATAAAAGACCAGCTTCAGCAGTCTCCTTCAAAGCCAAAAATGATCCCTCACTGTGAGCAACCATACTCCATATGAAATTCCTACTCATTACAAGCCATACCCTATTAAAATAGATGCCATAAAAACATTCTTCGAGTGGATGAGAAAATGGCCTTTTGCTAATTTTTATTCCCACCAATATTCAGCCTCTCAACTGGCTAAATTTATAAAAGACATCAAAGAAATTCTCCTTTGGGAGAAAAACACCATTATCGTAGCGACAGGCGACCATAATATCCGACAGGTATTCGAATACGATGATGAAAAACTCCTTCCCTAAAACGCAGTGTTCCAATACTTTTCTACATTCCAGAAAAATACAAACCTGCCTTTTTCGATTCCTCTGTGATGGCCTCCCACAAGGACATCTTCCCTACTATATTTAATTTGAGTTTATCCAACCAAAAATATATCTATTCGGGAGATAATTTGTTTAAAAATCGCCAAACTACCGCTTTTGCAATCAATGAATATAATTTCATAGCCGATTCCATAGGGGTGATTTCTTTACGAAAACGGAAGCCCTGCTTATTACACTTGGAAAGATAAAAATAAAAGAAAAATTGAGTTTAGATAATATTCAAAAATCCACATGCTCAATTTATGTTAAACAAAAATGAGGGCTTTTTCTGCCCTGCAAACCATCCAAATTTATACGGATATGAGTAAATAATTTTTAAGTAAATTCGACTCCTATAAAAATACCGAATGATAAAAATCTAATTTTAGAAAACATCAAATTAACTTCCGCTGGCGCGAAAGGAGTTTCTGTTGGAAAAACCGAAGATGGCAAAACTGTGCTTGTCTCTGGAGCAATCCCTGGCGACACCGTAGAATGCTCGTGTAAAAAGGCAAAAAGCAAATATTACGAAGCAGAAATGGTGGAAATTTTTAGAGCCTTCTCCGTTTCGGATAGAGCCAGAGTGCATCCATTTCGGTGCGTGTGGAGGATGTAAATGGCAGAATATGAGCTATGAAAAACAGCTGGAATTCAAACAAAATGAGGTTCTTAACAATATTAAAAAGAATAGGCGGCATAGAAGATTTTGAGTGCATCCCTATTCTCGGTGGCGAAGAACACTATTTCTACCGAAATAAAAATGGAATTTTCGTTTTCTAATGCTCGCTGGCTGACTTCGGAAGAGATAAAAATCCGACACAGAAATAGACAACAAAAAAACGCTCTGGGCTTCCATATTCCTGGGCAGTGGAGCAAGATTTTTAGACCTAAAAGAATGCTACCTGCAAGAAGCTCAGATCCAACGAAATCCGTCTCGCAATCAGAGATTATGCGATAAAAAAACAACCTTGATTTTTGATTTAAGAAATCAAGAAGGATTTCTACGAACGCTGATGCTTCGCCAAAAACTCCAAAGGAGAATGGATGATTCTCATTCAGTTTTTCCGAGAAGAAAAGGAAAAACAGAGAAAAATTTATTAAACTTTATTTTGGATAAGTTCCTCAAATCAATACTTTTACTTTACGCTATCAACTCCAAAGGAAACGACAGCGTGTATGATTTGGATATCCAGACTTACTTTGGTGAAAGGATTTATCTTTTGAAGAAATGGATGGATTAAAATTTAAAATTGGTCCAAAATCTTTCTTCCAAACCAATTACAAACAAGCCCTAAATCTTTACAGAAAAACTCTGGAATTTGCTGATATTCAGGAAAAACTCATGTAGTGTATGATCTTTATACAGGGACAGGGACAATAGCCCAATATGTGGCAAGACACGCCAAAAAGTGATTGGGATAGAGGCCGTTCAGGGAAAGCGATAGATGCCGCGATAGAAAACGCTGAGCTTAACGGACTGAATAACTGTACTTTCTACTGCGGAGATATGAAAGAAGTCTTCACAGAAGAGTTTCTGGCACAGCATCCAAAGGCAGATGTCCTAATTACCGACCCTCCACGAGATGGAATGCACCCGAAAGTAATAGAGCAGATTCTAAAACTTTCACCAGAAAGAGTCGTCTATGTAAGCTGTAATTCAGCTACACAAGCGAGAGATTTAGCCCTAATGAAGAGCACTACAATGTAGTAAAATCCTTCCTGTGGATATGTTCCCACAGACGCACCATGTGAAAATATTGCTCTTTTAATAAAGAAATAATTTTTCATAAAATAAAAATGCAGCCCTAAAAAGCTGCATTTTTATTTCATATCATACATGACTAGCGCGGTCACGAGTTTTAGGTTCTATATAAGTACATTTTTGGAGGCATTTTCAGGTTTTTATCTGCGATTTCTACTAAATCAGAAAAACTCACAGGATGCACCCCAAATGCTACTCTATATCCCTCGTTATCAACCTTTTCTTTTTAGTTTTGTGATTCCCTCCACGCAAGAACTTCCCCGCAGGTAATCTACTCGTTTGGTGGTTTTCAAATCATCTATTCCTAAAATCGGACTCAATATATATTTGTCCAGCAGATAATGGTCTATAATCCCCAAACACTCCTCACAACAGCATTCTTCCTTTAGTGTAAGTTTATAAAAACTGTCCATCTAAATAAGAGACTTATAAAGTGTTTTTTGCTCTGGATAATATGGATTTTTCCCTTTAGTCTCAATGATAAATTTATCCTCCAGCTGATGCAAAAACTGCCCACCGTCAGGCCATTCAAATCCTTGACAACCTTATTAAAAATCATTAATTTTACTAGATTGGTCAGAAACTATGAAACTATAAACAAAAGTTATACGGCTCATTTCCTTTTGTGATTAGGATTTTTATCCTTTCTACGCTCAGAATAGAGCGCTGTAGAACCCATCCTATGATGCCCATCAGCAATGTGAAAGCTTCTACTTTTTGCTAAGATTTGTTCATATTTTTCAAGGTTTCTTCATCTTGAATTTTTCCAAACACGATGTTTAGTTCCCTTGCTGTCTGCATATTCCAAAACAGGATTTTTCCTTTCTTCCTCACTCATAAGAGCCTCTAATTCAGCATTTGAAGAATAGGTCAAAAGCACTGGTTCCGCTTGGAGATTCACACCTTCCAGATACTTAGACAGTTTTTCTTTTCTGTGTGTGTGTGAGTGTTTCTTCGTGCTTTTTAATCTTTCCCTGAATTATAATCTTCTACAGAAACCAATCCTAAAAGCCCTCTGAAAACACTGCCATCAGGCAATACTTGACAATACAAAATAATATCCTGATTCCTCCTCCTGATGTAAGTTGTCAGATTTCTCAGCAACTCTCAATTCACCCTCACTCTACCCAAATTCTGCTCCAAATTCTGAGGTTCACCAGACAAATACGGTTCCACCATTCTCACATAAGAAAAATTCCTCTCGGCTTTCTTTTGCGATTTCTTCATGAGTATAATTACTCAATGGGCGTGTAGGAAAACTTTTTATATACTCCCCATAGGGCGTTATCCCACGAAATGGCTTGAATACAGGCATAAATCTTGTTTTTATGCTTTAAAATGATTTTACTGAATGGATCTCATCACATCTACCAATACCTGCACGCTTTCTATCGGTAAGGCATTGTACATACTTGCTCTAGTATCCTCCCAAGTTTCTATGTCCATTTAGACCATTGATTCCTGCTTCTTTCCAAGCTTTATCAAACGCTTCTTTTTAGATTCATCTAAAAATTTTGAAAGAAACATTCATATTAGAACGGTCTTCTGGACGGCAGAAACTCTCAAATAATGGGTTTCTGTCTATTTCATCATAAAGAAGTTTTGCTTTTGCTTTATTTTTCTGCTCTGCCGCTGCTATTCCACCATCAAGATGTTGTAATGTAAGCAGACAAGCATAAATAGGGAATACAGGAGGTGTATTATACATCGCATCTTTGCTGATGTGAACTTGATAATCTAAATAAGAAGGAATATCTCTTCCTGTTTTTCCTAAAAATATCCTTTTTCACTACTACCAAAGTAGCTCCAGCAGGTCCCATATTCTTCTGAGCACCAGCATAGATAAGGTCAAACTGAGAGAAATCTATCTCTCACTGAAAATATCCGAAGACATATCGCACACTAGAGAGGTTTCCACTTTTGGGAAAGATTTCATCTGTGTACCGAAGATAGTATTATTAGAAGTACAGTGGAAATAGTCATACTCTGCACCCACAGTATAGTCTTTTTGGGATGAAAGAATGGTTTTCTTCTTTAGAAGAACCTACGATATCCACTTGTCCAAGTCGTTTAGCTTCTTTAATTGCACCTGCTGCCCAAGTTCCCGTATCTGTATAGCTGCCTTCCTCCTACTTTCATCAAGTTAAAAAGGAACCATTACAAACTGTAAAGATGCTCCTCCTCCTAGATAAAGTACATCATAATCATCTCCTACTCTCATTAGTCTTTTTACGATGGCTCTAGCCTCATCCATTACTTCGATGAAATCTTTACTTGTGAGAAATCTCAAGTAATGACAATCCGATACCATTAAAATCCAAAAATAGCTTCTGCTGATTTCTGAAAAACTTTGTGGCAAAATACACGGTCCTGCGCTGAAATTGTGCTTTTCATTGTTTTAATTTTTATATACGACTTTTTAAATTTTTCACTAAACTAAACTTGGGTTTAAAGGTAATATTTTTCCTCCATTCTCCAAAAAGAATTGGGAAATTATTCTCCATGCATGAACGCTCTTCGTGAGAAGCTGCTCCTCTGTCTCCCATTAGTCTTCATCTGGCACACAGCAGTCCACAGGGCATACTGCGGCGCACTGCGGTTCATTATGAAAAACCTATACACTCCGTACATTTATCCGTTACTATGAAATATGTATCATCGCTCACTGGCGGCTGTGCCTCATCGGCATCCACAGTAAGTCCCGAAGGAAAAGTTACCATTCCTGACAATGTTGTCCCATCTGAAGCCCTCCAATCCACTGCACTTTCATAAATGGCATTGTTGGGACATTCAGGCTCACATGCTCCACAGTTGATACATTCGTCCGTTATTTTGATAGCCATTAGTATTATATTTTTAATTTTTGCACAAAGTTAATAACTTTTATTTATATAAAAACAATATTTATGAAAAATGATAAAATAGTTTCCTCTTTATCGCAGCTGGGCGATTTTTAAACCAATTTCTCTCTGCTAAACCAGAGAATTTCAATGAAGAAGAAAAGCAAATTCGCTTCTTTGATAAAAAATCTGAAATAGAGAATTCTTGGTTCACAGAAGAAAGCGTAAGATTTTGCCTAAAAAGCTGGGCGAAAAACCTTACCGAAGAGAAAATATCTGTTTGGACTGGTCAATATCATTTTTCTTCCACCTCGACAGGGCTGATTCTCGCTGGAAATATCCCTCTGGTAGGCTTTCATGATGTTATTTGTGTTTTGCTGAGCGGAAATATTCCTTTGATAAAACTTTCCTCCAAAAGACAAGCTGATTTTTACCTTTTTACTTAATAAATGGAACGAGCTGAGCGGTGGGATTTTGGAGTTTACATTTTGTGGAAAAATTAGAAAACTACGATGCTGTCATCACATGGAAGCAATAATACGGCTAGATATTTGAATATTATTTCAAAGATGTGCCGAACATCATCAGAAAAACAAAACTTCCATCGGAGTTTTAAAAAGGCGATGAAACCAATGAGGAAATCCAAGCCTTGCGGAGGATATTTTTCCGATATTTTGGGCTGGGCTGCTGAAATGTTACCCGACTTTTTTCATCCCTTCGAAATGCCTTTGGACAGATTGTTTGAGAATTTTATCAACTTCAAAGAAATCATCAATCACGAAACTAATACGCCAATAATTACGATTACAACAGAGCCATTTACCTGCTGAACCAAGAGCAGTTTTTGGGACAATAATTTCGTAATGCTCAAAGAAGATGAAAAACTTTTCAGTCCGCTGTCTGTCATCAATTTCAGCCGATATGAAACAATAAACGATGTTCAGAATTTCCTTTTCGAAAACGAGGAAAACATTCAGTGCATTGTGGCAAAATTCTACGCTTGAAATTCCTGCGGCTATCGGCTTTGGAAAGGCGCAGCATCCTGAATTAGACACTTATGCAGATAATGTAGATACAATGGCGTTTTTTAAGCTAATTTGTAAAATTGCTTTTCCATATTTATATTTGTAGAATTAAATTTAAAAACAAAATTTTTATGGAATTTACAAATCAATTGGTAGCAATGTCCACTGAGGAGCAAAAAGCTTCTTTTTATAGAAACTTATATGCATGTGGCGTTGGCTATTTTGGCTTTTATCTTTGTAGAAACTGCTTTTACTAATGGTAGTTCCCAGCTGAACTTATCATGGAATGGTTTCTCAGAAGTATGTATGGTTACTAATCATCGGTGGATTTTGGCTGGCTTCTATGTTGGCTGAAAAATGGACTATGGCGAGCAGCCGTGCTATGCAGTATGCTGGATTAGGTTTTTATGTGCTTTTTGGAAGCAATTATTTTCTTGCCATTGATTTATATGGCTGTAAATAAAAACAGATAACATCAGTCTCATTCCACAGGCAGGATTGATTACTTTCATGCTGTTCGTAGGGCTTACAGGTGTGGCTCTTACTTCTAAAAGAGATTTTTTTCTTTCTTAAGAAGTGTCTTAATTATCGGAGGGTTTATTTCTCTTGACTAACTCATTGCGGGATGGATTTTTCAATTTAACCTTGGGCTTTGGTTCTCTGCAGGAATGGTTTTTCCTAGCTAGGAGCAAGCATTCTCTACTAAACTAACCAGCTCAAAAATGTCTATACAACAGAACAATATGTAGGAGCTTCATTACAGCTGTTCGCTTCTGTAATGCTTCTATTCTGGTATGTTTTGAGAATTTTAATGAGCAGAAAAAGACTAACAAAAATATTTCTGAAACACGAAAGTCGGGAGGCTAAATCTTGATTCTCGTGTTTTCGTATTTTTATTTAACTAATTTATTCTAAATATTATGTCATACGGACTTTTAAAAAGGAAAAAGGAATCATCTTCGGAGCTTTAGATGAAAAACTCTATCGCTTGGAAAGTAGCAGAAAGATGCCACGAAGAAGGTGCAGAATTTGTACTAACTAATGCTCCTATCGCTATGAGAATGGGAGAAATCAATAATTTAGCAGGAGAAAACAGGTGCGGATATCGTTCCTGCTGATGCGACTTCTATGGAAGATTTAGAAAAATTATTTGACCATGCTATCGCAAAATTTGGGAAAAATAGACTTCATTCTACACTCTATCGGGATGTCTCGTGAATGTAAGAAAAAGGAAAACACTACACAGAGCTCAACTACGACTGGCTAGAAAAAGGCTGGGATGTGTCTGCGGTATCTTTCCACAAAGTGATGAAACTCGCTTGGGAAAAAGACTGTATGAATGAGTGGGGCAGTATCCTTGCGCTTTCTCATCGCGGCTCAGAGAACTTTCCCTGATTATAACGATATGGCGGACAACAAGTCTTACCTTGAAAAGCATCGCCAGATCTTTTCGGCATTACTGGGGTGAAAGAAAAGTGCGTGTCAATACCATTTCAGTCGCCTACAATGACTACAGCAGGACAAGGGGTAAAAGGTTTTGATGGGTTTATCAAATTTGCAGAAGATATGTCTCCACTAGGGAAACGCTACTGCTGCGGAATGTGCAGACTACTGTATTTCTTTTTCTCTGACCTTACGAGAAAGGTAACAATGCAGAATCTCTTCCACGATGGTGGATTCAGCAACACAGGAGTTTCCACAAAAGTAATGGAAAGATACAACAAAGGATAAAAAACAAAATTTTAACAAAAACACCTCTGCAAAGGGAGTGTTTTTGTGCAAAATGACAAATATTTCTTACTTTTTACGCTTATTTTATTTATCAATAAATTTAAGACAATGGAACAAATAAAATTAAACAAAGAATGGAGAGAAAAAACTTCTTCAGCGCTTTTGACTTATGTAAAGATATATTCCACCAGCGACCCTGAATGTGAGGAAACGCCAAGTTCTCCGCAGCAGTGGGACATCGCGAAACATCTTTTTGAGGAAATGAAAGCCATCGGTCTGGAAGATGTCTCTATCGATGAAAAAACGCCTATGTATACGGATTTATCCCATCCAATATAGAGAAAAAGTGCCTACTGTAGGATTTATCGCCCATTTTTGACACTTCACCTGATTTCAATGGTAAAGATGTAAATCCACAAATTTGGGAAAAATTACGATGGAGGCGACCTGTTTCTTAACCCAAAAACAGGCTTCACCCTCTCTCCCAACAAGTTTGAAAATCTGAAACAATACAAAGGACAAACCCTAATCACTACGGATGGAACGAGCCTTCTCGGAGCTGATGACAAGCGCAGGAGTGGCAGAAATCATGACAGCTGCAGAATACCTTATCCAGCATCCTGAGATAAAACACGGACGAATAGCCGTGATTCAACCCTGATGAAGAAATCGGGAAAAGGAGCGCACTGTTCAATGTAGAAAAATTCGGTGCCGAATGGCTTATACCATGGATGGAAGTGATGGGCGAGATAGAATATGAGAACTTTAATGCAGCTGGAGCGGTTATCAAAATCCACGGACTGAGCGTACACCCTGGTTATGCTTACGGAAAAATGGTAAATGCCGGGCTTCTCGCAGCCAGAGTTTATCCAGTCGCTCCCTGCTAACGAAACTCCTTCTACGACAAGAGGTTTTGAAGGTTTTTATCATCTTTTAGACCTAAAAAGCGGATGTTTCCGAAGCAAAGTTACAATACATCATCCGTGACCACGATGAGCAGAAATTTGAAAACCGCAAGAAATTCATCGCAGAAAAAGTAGCGGAATTCAACCAAAATATGGCGAAAATGTCTTTTGAAATAGAGATAAAAGAGCAATATCTCAACATGAAAAAACAATTCGAAGGCAAAATGCACATCATAGAAGTGGCAGAAAGAGCCATGAAAAACCTAGGAATCACTCCAGAAGTGAAGGCCATCCGAGGCTGAACCGATGGCGCGCAGCTGTCTTACATGGGACTTCCTTGCCCAAATATCTTCGCTGGAGGGCTTAACTTCCATGGGCCTTATGAATATGTTCCATTAGAATCTATGGAAAAAGCCACAGAAGTTATCATAGAAATCGCTCAAGAAGTAGAGAATTAGAAAATAAATCGCCTATAAAAGGCGATTTATTTTGTATTGATAAGTTTTATTTCGCTTCATCATACGGAAGCCTGTTGATATAGACCTTCCGAGAGACACCTCATCTGCATACTCCAGCTCATCTCCCACCGAAATCCCCTTGCGATGCTGGAAAACTTTACATTGAAATGTTTTGAATTTCTTATAGATATAGTAAGCCGTAGTATCGCCCTCCATCGTTGCACTCAGCGCAAAAATCACTTCTTTTAGGCCTCTTCATTGAGTCAATACTGGAAATATTCAGCTGGTGCGGGCCTATGCCTTCCATCGGAGAAATTTTCCTCCTAAAACCAAATATTTTTCCGTTATATTTAGAAGTGTTTTCTATCGCGAGAACATCCCTTACATCTTCTACAATGCAGAGCGTTTCGGCGTTTCGCTTTTTCATCAGCACAGATTTCACAAAACATCAAAACTGCAGAAATTATGACACTCTTGGCAGTATTTTATATTCGTTACCAAACTTTCCAAAGCTTGCGGAAAGCGCCATTCCCTGTGATTTGGGCTGTCTGAGAAGATGCAGCGCCAGCCGAAAGAGCTGATTTTTGCCTCATCCCTGGCAGTCCAGAAATCTCCTCCACTGCTCTGGATAATACTTTACTTGGGTATTCCATTCGGCAAAAATAAGAAATTCTCCTAAAATTTACTTTTTGGTAATAAATCTATTCACTTCATCGGCTTTAAGGAAAGTTCCCTGTTTCTGCTCTTTTATCCTTTCTGTGAAGAGTTTCTATAAGGTGGTCATACTCGTGCTGGAAAAATCACCGCTGTGAAACCTTCTACCAGCTCTCGTTTTTCTCTCCTTCCAAAGTTTCGTAAGCTAAATCAATCACAAGGCTGCGGTAGACCCTCCTCTTTCGTTTGGAATGGAAAGACAACCTTCTGCACCAAGTCTCAAGCGCCGAAGACATCCATTTGATTTCTGGATTTACGAAAAATTCAAAAAGGTTTTCCTTCCTTGTCAAATCTCTGCACCCAAATTGCCTTTTATATTCAGTCCTACCTGCGGCGCTGCGATGCCTACGCCCTGTTCATCTTTCACGGTAGCGAGCATTCTATCGGCCAACAGCTTCAAATTCGGGTCTTTGGCATCCACTGGGCGGGAAACATCTTTTAGTATTTTTAAAATCTTTTGGGATTGGTAACCTGCAAAACCCTCATCGGTTCAGTACTTTTCCCTGATTTAATGAGGACAACATCCTCTTTTCCTATTTTCTTCTGTGCCTCTACGCTAGTTCCGAGCAGAACCAAAACTTAATAAAAAGAATTCTTATCATTTCTATCTATTTTTGATGATTATTGAAATGACAAATTTAATAATTTTTGGAAATAATAGCCTCCTTATCTTCAAAATATTTCTTCACCTATTTTTAATTTCCTAAAAATTTTATTTAGGATTTTTCCTTTTAAATTTATACCTTTTGTGTAATATATACTTTTTATGAAAAACCTAAACTACCCTTTAGATTTTAAATTTAAAATTACCACTTTAGCTAGTGATTTTAACATTACCGACCGAGACGGAAAACACATCGCCTAGTGTAAGGCAAAAAAATGTTTAAACTAAAAGAAGATGTGGTGGTCTTCCGCGATGAAGAGAAAAGTACAGAACTTTTTCAGAATAAAGGCCGATAGATGGCTAGATTTCAATGCCAGCTACAGCATCACAGGAACTGACGGCACTAATTATGGAAAACTTACCCTGAAAAAGGAATGCGTTCCATATGGAAATCTACTACGAAGTCTATGATGAAAACAACCAGCATAAATACACTATAAGAGAAGATAATGCGTGGGTAAAGTTTTGGGATGGTCTCAGGCGAACTGCTCATAATAGGTATATTTACAGGATATTTCCTAAACCCTTCCTACAGCCTGAAAGACGCTTCAGGAAAAACTCTTTTTACACTAAAAATGCCTTCACTGCTGGGCAGGAGATTTCAATTAAATAAATTAACCGAAAGCGATGAAGATGAAACGCTTATCGTTCTGTCCTACCTTATGATGGTGCTTTTAGAAAGAATGAGAGGATAAATATTAACTTTAAATAAAAACTTTATGAGTTTATCAAACATAGAACCGCAGATTATTTGGAAAAACTTTTTCTAAACTAAATGCAGTTCCAAGACCTTCCAAAAAGAAGCGAGAGTAATAGAGTTTATCAAGAATTTTGAGAAAGCCTAAACCTTGATACTCAAGTGGATGAAATAGGAAATGTCATCATCCGAAAACCAGCAACAGCAGGAATGGAAAACCGCAAAACCATCGTTCTGCAGTCTCACCTTGATATGGTTTGTCAAAAACAATGATGTGGATTTTGACTTTGAAAAATCAAGGAATTCAAATGTTCATAGATGGTGACTGGGTAAAAAGCAAAAGGAACAGACACTCGGTGCAGACAACGGGCTTGGCGGCGGCTGTTATGAGTATTTTTGGAGAGCAGTGATATCGTTCATCCTGCATTAGAAGCCCTTTTCACAATAGATGAAGAAACTGGAATGACAGGAGCCTTTAACCTGAAACCCAATGTACTAAAAAGGCGAAATCCTCCTAAAACCTAGACACAGAAGAAGATGATGAAATAGACATAGGCTGTGCTGGCGGCGTGGATGTAACGGCTACACAAACCCTACAAAACTGCTCCTACGAAAGGAAATTTAGTAAAAAAATAGAAATCAAAGGACTGCAAGGTGGACACTCTGGAATGGACATCCACAAAGGTTTCGGGAATGCAAATGTACTCCTTGGAAGACTGCTCTATAACAGCATTGAAAGTCAAGAAATAGAGCTGATTTCCATCGATGGAGGCGGACTGAGAAACGCAATTCCAAGAGAAGCCACAGCTGTTTTTTCAGTGAAAAATGCTGATGAATTCATAGCAGAAGCCAATGAATTAAAGGCTGAAATTTTACAGAATTTGCTACTATTGAAAAAGATTTGGTTATCAATATTGAAAAACGGAAAAGTTCTGAAAATGGTCTTTCCAAAGAAAATTCAGCCCAAATCATCCGCGTGCTGAAATCCGCTCACAACGGCGTATACAGAATGTCTCCTGATGTGGCTGACCTAGTGGAAGCGTCCAACAACATCGCCAGAGTGGAAACTAAAAAGACGGCAGTCTGAAAAATCCTAAACCTTACCTGTTCATCTGTGGAGTCTTCTAAATTCAATGTGGCTAACCAACTAAAAAGCAGTTTTTTTGAACTAGGCGGGCTGAATGTAGAGTTTAGTGGTTTCTTTACCCTGGCTGGAAGCCAAACCCTAAATTCAGAAATTCTCCGAATAATGGAGAAACTCTACACGGATAAATTTGGTTCAAAACCAAATGTGATGGCTTGCCACGCGGGATTAGAATGTGGAATCATCGGTGCTCACTATCCTAAAATGGAAATGGTAAGTTTCGGGCCTACGATCAAAGGCGCGCACTCACCTGATGAAAGAGCGAGTATTTCTTCTACACAGAAATTCTGGGATTTCTTGAAAAGAAATTCTGAAAAATATTCCAATAATAGAAAACAGCCTCGTTATGAGGCTGTTTTCTTATCCAAATTTTATTTTAAAACTGCTAATGCTTTTTCATAATCAGGCTCTTCTTTTATTTCAGGAACCTGCTCGGTATATAGGATTTTGGCGTTTTCATCAAGAATAATTACCACACGGCTCGCCAGTCCCTTCCAGAGGTCCATCTGTAATCGTGAGCTGATAATCATCTGAAAAACTTCCCCAAAATCGGAAAAGATTTACAACATTTTTAAGCCCTTCTGCTCGCAAAAATCTATCCAATGCAAAAGGTAAATCTTTTAGAAATATTGATAACTACAGTGTTTTCAAGAGAAGATGCCTCTTGGTTGAATTTCCTTACCGAAGCGGCAAACTCCTGTATCTACACTTGAAAATACATTGAGAACTAATCTTTTACCTTTAAAATCCGCTAATGTTTTCTCTGAAAGGTCTGCCGCTACCAAAGTAAATGGTTTAGCTGTTTCACCCTACTGCAGGAAGCTCTCCAAGCGTATTGATGGGATTTCCTGCTAATGTTATTTTTGCCATTTTTATTATTTTTTTAATCAGCAACAAAGATATACAATTTGATTGTATACGAAATCAATAGAAATTTTAAACTTATTTTAATCATGTAAAATGTTAAAGAACTTTAACATTTGAGCTTTCTTTTGTGACAGAATGTCCGAAAACATGTTAAAAACTCTAAAAATTTTTTATCCAGCCGACTTTATGGGATACTTTTGCACCCGAAAATGAAACAAAATAATTTGGTTATGAAACATTTTACAAATTTTAAAACAGGAATTGTAAGCATTCTTTTATTTCTATTTTCTCATTTGGCAAATGCACAGCATACCTACATCAACAACCACAAACCGATGGCTGAGCAGCTTTCCAAAGAATACGGAATACTGAGTGCCATTATCCTTGCTATCGCTTTGTAGAAACAGGCGGAGGGACAAGTAAAAACAGCAAAACCCTAAACAACCACTTTGGAATTGTAGGAAAAACACAGTAAATAAATCCAAATACAAAAAGTTTTCCTTCTGTGCAAGAATCTTATAAAAGCATTCTGCGAATTAGTAGCAAGAAAAAATACTATTCCAAACTGAAAGGAAACAACGACCACACAGACTGGGTAGCAGCCATTGCAAGCGCGGGATATTCCACACAGCCAAAGGAATGGATGAGAAGAGTGAATCTTATTATTTCAAAAATACGAATTAAATAGTTAGAAGAAAAAGCAGCACAAAATGTGCTGCTTTTTTTATTTTTATTCCTTGCAGATATTCAAAATATTGTATTTTGCGGGGAATTTTATTTTATTGTCCTTGAAAAATGTTAATAAAAAGGTCTTATTACTGACCTTATCATGCACCGCAATATATTTTTGTTATATCCGTAGTGATGCAGGTTTCTGGTTTCAGCTGGGAGCCTTTCGACCGTGTAAATCTTTGTTTCGGAAGTCTTTACTTCAAGTGAAAACGATTCTAAAAACACAAACTCACTGCAGAATAAAAAGACTCACTCCTCGCCATTCAAGAGGCAAACCACTCAAAGGAAGATTTCAAACTTTATGAAAAACCAAACCTAATTACCAGCTTTCAAGCAGGAGAGGTTGCTGCCCTTCCTTCACTGATGGAAAAACTCCACCGACTAAAAACGGCGAAAAGGTAAAAATACGCATCGCTTACCTTGGCGACAGTATGATAGAAGGCGACCTTATGACGCAGACCCTCCGTCTGCTTTTACAAAAAGAATACGGCGGTTCCGGTGTGGGATTTCTCCCAATTTCCTCTAATGTAGCAGGATTCCGCCAGACAGCCAGTATTTCTGCAAAAGGCTGGTCTGATGCTAATTTCATGACTAAAAATGCCAAAAACCCCTACATCTCAGGATACCGATATTCTGGCAGCGGCACAGGAAGCTATACGGACAACACCCTTGGAGAAAGCACCGCAAACATAGAAAAAGCCCTTATCTTCGGGAGTGGTAATGAAGAAAATATCAACATCAATGGCAGTTCTACCACTATCTTTCCTTCCAGAAAAGTTAATAGAATGGTTCTTGCCAATGACCATTCCAACAGAATAAAAAAATCTCCGCAGAAGGAATTTCTACTCCGCTGTACGGCGTAAGTTTTGAAAGCGAAAGCGGTGTTTTCGTGGATAATTTCTCTTTCAGAGGCATCACAGAGTAGAGCTGAACAAACTCGATGAAGACTTCATGCAGGCGATACAAGAAGCCAATCCCTATGACCTGATTGTCTCCTGCAATACGGCGTAAATCTTCTTTTCCGCCCGAAAGATACGGACTACAGCTACTACTTTAAGACCTTTTGCGCTACCGTAGAGAAAAATGAAAAGAGCTTTCAAAGGGGCTGAATTCTTTTGTAGGCTCCGCAGACCGCGCTTTCAAATACAATGGGCAGTTCAAAACGGCCATCGGGCTTCCCAACCTTATAGAATCTCAGGCGCTGCTTGCCTTTCAAAAATAAAAATAGCTTTCTACAACCAGTTCCAGACCATGGGCGGAGAAAACTCCATCGTAAAAATGGGCAAACGAAACCCCGCCTCTGGCAAACAAGGACTACATACACCCCAACCACAAAGGTGCAGAAATTCTGGCTCAAAAACTATTTGACGCCCTGCAGAAAGATTATCAAAAACATACCCACAGACTCAACAAGTAATGAATACATTCTCTGATTTTATCAATAAATTTGATACCCAAGCGTTTTTAATCAGTTTTATACGACCCGAAGAACCCTCTGCTGTTCAACAATGGCTTCTTTTGTGTATTTCTTCTTCCTGTTTATCTTTTTTTATTTTTACCTGCTGAGAAATAAACCGACAGCAAGGAAATATGTTTTTACGCTGTTTTCATTGTATTTCTTCTACAAGGCGAGCGGGTCTTTTGTCCTACTGGTAATGGTTTCGGGAGTGTTCAACTCATCTGTTGTCCAACGCCATATTCAGGGCTAAAGCCAAGAGCCAGAAAAACTTTTTCTGCTGGTGATGAGCATCATCGTCAATTTAGGCGTATTGTTCTACTTTAAATATACCAACTTCTTTATCTCCGTTTCCAACGAGCTGTTCAATACAGGGTTCAACCCTCTGCATATCCTCCTGCCCATTGGGATTTTCATTCTTCACCTTTGAAAAACCTAAGCTACACCATAGATGTCTACCGAGGCGATTTTTGAACCTGCCAAGAAATATGTAGATTATCTGCTGTTTCTTTCGTTTTTCCAAAGCTGATGATGGGGCCTATTGTCCGAGCGCATGACTTTGTCCCTCAGCTGGACAAGAGCTATTACCTCAACGAGAGATTTTTGCCAAAGGTTTCTATCTGATTATTTCGGGGCTGATTAAAAAGCTCATCATCTCGGATTATATTACCCTTTAACTTGGTGAATTACATCTTTGACAACCCTGCCCCTGCACACGGGATTAGAAAACCTGATAGCCCTCTACGGCTACGCTATGGTGATATACTGTGATTTCAGCGGGTATAGTGATGTTGCCATTGGGATGGCGCTTTTGGCTGGGGTTCAAGATTCCGCCCAACTTCCTTTCGCCCTACCAGAGCAGCAGCATTACCGGAGTTCTGGCGCCCGCTGGCATATCTCGCTTTCTTCTTGGCTGAAAGACTATCTCTACATTCCGCTGGGAGGAAACCGAAACGCTACTTTTTGCCTCATACCTGTTTGTGGTGCTGTTCCTTGTGGGTAGTTTTTATGATGTGCAGCCATCTGTTCGGCTGGTCTTACCTCATCTCGGGGATAGTTACCTGCGGGCTGCTGCTTATCTTCGTCCTGCCGCCTCTTTTGGGTAAAAACCCCAAGGGCATCGCGGCCAATTTCAACCTGCTCACTACCATGCTGCTGGGCGGTTTCTGGCACGGAGCAAGCTGGAATTTCATCATCTGGGGGCGATGCACGGCATTGCACTCGGCATTCATAAAATATGGATGATGCTTACCGGAAAGGCTTTTGCAGGGTTTAGCAACTCCAAGATTTATAATGCTGTGATGGTGCTCCTCACCTTCCATTTCGTGTGTTTCTGCTGGATATTCTTTAAGGCCGAAGATTTTTGACATCAGCTATGGCAATGATACAGCAGATTGCTTTCAACTTTGATTTTTAGCGTATGGGGGCATTCTATGACAACTACAAACTGGTAGTCTGGATGATAGCCGCAGCCATGCTGATGCACGCCATCCCAGACCAAATGGCAGACCAGATGATAGAGAAAATGGGAAGACTTCCCTTGGTGTTTTACATTGCGGTATTCTTTGGCTTCCTTTATTTTATACGGCTATTTCAAATCCTCTGAGCAGGTGATGCCTATCTACTTGCAGTTCTAACCACCTCCAAAGCCCCTGTAACCACCAACCAAGGTGGTCATGATAGGTTCCGAGGTGGTCACAGACACCTACAAAGGTGGTCACGATAGGTTCCGAGGTGGTAGCAGACACCTATGAAGGTGGTCATGATAGGTTCCGAGGTGGTCACAGACACCTATGAAGGTGGTCAGTGATAGGTTCCGAGGTGGTAGCAGACACCTATGAAGGTGGTCACGATAGGTTCCGAAGCGGGTGCGATAGGTTCGGAACCTATCGCAAATGTCTATAAATAGGGAAAAATTGTTTTTTTACGCTGTTTTTGATTTTTAACCCAAAAATATTTATAAGATATTTAAAGAAACTACCCTGTTCTGCTTTTCTATAAAAATCTAAAAATATCTCTGGCTACCTGTTCTTTGGTTTTTAGAGGATATTCTTTTTCTGTTTCAGGAGTGAATATTTTTATTTTATTGGTATCTTTCTGAAATCCTGCTCCGCTGTCTTTTTAGGGAGTTCAGCACTATCATATCCAAATGCTTACGCTCTAATTTCTGTCTGGCATTCGCTTCTTCATTCTGCGTTTCCAAAGCAAATCCCACCAAAAACTGTTTTTTGTTTCTGCTCTCCCATAGCCTTTTAATATATCAGGATTTTTCACTAATGTGATGGTCATTTCCTCTTCATAATTTTTCTGGAGCAGCTTCCTTAGGGGCATAGTCTGCCACAGCAGCACTCATGATGGCAATATCTGCCTTCCCATAATGCTGAAAAACCTCCTGATACATTTCTTTAGCAGAGTTTACTCTTTTTAGGTGAATCCCATCACTGGCATTAAGCGATGAAGGGCCGGAGATTAAAAATGACCTCCGCTCCTCTTTTTAGCTTCTTCCGCAAGAGCAAAGCCCATCTTCCCCGAAGAGTGATTTCCTATAAACCGAACAGGGTCTATGGCCTCATATGTAGGGGCCTGCAGTTACTAAAAACCGTTTTCCCTGTCAAGCTTTTTGTTTCTTTTTTGAGCTAAAAACTCAGCAATAGTATTGTATATGGTTTCCACTTCGGCCAATCTTCCTTCGCCATGAAGGCTGCTCGCCAGCTCTCCCGTTTCTGCGGGGATTATGAAATGTCCGTAAGCCCTTGCCAAATCCAAATTTCTCTTTGTAGAAGGATGGGCATACATATCCAAATCCATCGCAGGAGCTATGAAAAACAGGGCATTTTGCAGAAAGATAGGTTGCTACCACCAAATTATCACATATTCCATTAACCATCTTTTGACAAAGTATTTGCCGTACATGGGGCAATAAGCATTACATCTGCCCAAAGCCCAAGTTCTACATGACTATTCCACTGCCCATTTTCTCCATAAAAATCAGAATATACTGGTTTCTTAGATAAAGTGGAAAGCGTAAGCGGCGTAACGAAATCCTTAGCAGATGGAGTTAAAAATAACCTGAACCTCGGCACCTTGTTTTATAAATTCTCTCACGAGGTTATTCATTTTATAGGCTGCTATCCCGCCTGAAACAGCTAAAAGTATTTTTCTTGCCTTGTAGGGGTTTCATAATCAAAATATTTTAAATGCAAATTTAGTTAAATAAATATTTTAAAAAATAAAAAGCTGCAATTGTTAATAATCACAGCTTTTCAATCAATACTCTAAAAAAATAATATTACTATCTAACCTTTATTATTTTTCTACTTTTCTGAAATAGATGTCTCCATCCAGCCACTCTCTGATAGCGATAGAAGTCGCCTTAGGAAATCTCTCATAGTATTTAGAAATTTCTATCTGTTCTCTGTTTTCAAAAACCTCTTCTAATGTGGCATTATTCGTAGCAAATTCGTCCAATTTATTGTGGAGTTCTGTTCTAATCTCCATATCAATTTGCTCAGCTCTTTTTCCCATAATTACGATAGCTTCGTAGATGCTTCCTACTTTTTCTTCTATCTCGTTTCTGTCGTAAGTTATAGTATTTACTTCTCCTTTTATATCATTTATATTTCTCATCTTAGTGGAAAGTTTAAGTTGCAAATTTAGTTATTTATTAAGAATATCCAAAATTTATTTGGTTTCTTCTTTATGCTTTTGTTTTTGCTCGTGTTCTTTCTGTTTTTGCAAATATTCGGCTTTTCGGGCTTCTACTTCTTTTTATATGCTCCAGATGCTTTTTCCAGCTCTCTGCTCAGTTTATCTCGCATATGAACAATTTCCTTAGCGGAATCAGGAAAAAGTTTTTCATATTCTTTAGAAAAAGCAATGGCACTTTCCAGCCTTTCTTTCTTCAAATCATAGATGGAGTGCATTCCCAGCTCGTATCGAGATTTCATGATATAATCAAAAAAATCTGTGGTTTTTAGTTTAGTGCTCGGATAGTCTTCCAAAAACATTCTCAAAAGCCACCACAGCCGCTCTGTAATCAGCTATTTTTGAAATAGTTTCTCGCCTGTTCATAGGCTTTGTATTCCAACTTAAAGGTAAGTTTTTTTCTATTTTTCGTTAATATCTTTCGTTCTTTCAGAATCAGGAAAAATTATTCAAAAAAAGTCCTGCAAAGAGTTGATGGCATCTTCTGTGCTGCCTTGGTCTAAATTATAATCCGCAGAGTCCTGATAATAGCATATTGCAGACATGTATGCAGCCTCTTCTCTTCGGGCATCTTGTGAAAATGCTGTAGAAAAATTCCTAAACTGATGTCCTGCCAGTTTATAATTTTTATCATAATAATTGGCATATGCAGACTTAAAAAGTACTTCTGGAGCATCTTCTGTTCCTGCTACCAAGTTGGGCAATCGGTCATATAATGCTATCGCTTTGCTCCATTTTTCTTCGCATAGTATTGGTTGGCTGTTTCTAAAATGAAATTTTTTTATCTGCACTTTTCATTGCCGCTCCATGTTGTCCTTTACAAGATAAAAAGAGCCAATGAAGCCTATGCTATTACAACATATTTTTCATAAATTTAGTTCAAAAACTATTTAAACCGCAAAAGTATAATGTCAAAAAACGGACTTTAATAGAATTTTTATGACTATTTTAAAAATTGAAATCAATATTTCTCATAACCTAAAAACCGAAAAACGCAGTTATGGAGGTGGGATTTTATTTTATTTTCCATATTAAAGGGCAAATCCTGTATGCTACAATTTAAAAATTTCTCATAAAAAGGCTTATTCCTTACGGTAAAAAAAGTACCGTTCCTACGATGGTTGCCAGCAAGTCTTCTGCTTTGGCAGCTTTCTTGAAAAACTCCCGTAGAGATTCCTTTTTCTATTATCTTTTCGAGAATACTGACACACACTATATAATATTCTGTCAAAAATATCCCTTACGTTGTCCGTATCCCTCATTTCCTGCTTCACAAAAACCATGAAAATACTTATACTGAAACACCTCTCCTACAATAAAAATTTATCAGCTCTTTTACCTGCATTTCTGGGTTGCCATAGGTAATGGTGGAGGTAAATTCAGAAAATTTTTCTTTGCTCCGCTGCACCCTGTATTCATAGAGGCTGGACATCATTTTCTCCTTTTGAACTAAAAATAATAAGAAATCATCGCAACATTTACTTTTTGCCTTATTTGAAATATCCCTTACAGAAGTCTTTTTCAAAGCCATTTTCGGCAATGAGTTCCTCTGCTATTTCTAAAATATGAATCTGCTTGGCGCTGAATTTTTGTTGCATTTTTGATTTAATTTTGTGTCATGCGAAAATACAAAAATAATATTTATTTTCTGTGAAATATATCATAAATTTAGAAATTAATTTTGTTTTATTAAAAATTTGAATTAATTTTGAAGAAAATTTAAACTTAAAAATGAATATACCAGCAGAACTTAAATACACAAAAGACCATGAGTGGGTAAAAATAGAGGGAGATACTGCTATTATAGGTATCACAGATTTTGCTCAGAGTGAATTGGGAGATATCGTTTTTGTAGATGTGGAAAGCGTAGATGAAGAGCTAAATATGGGCGATGTTTTTGGTAGTGTAGAAGCCGTAAAAACAGTTTCGGATTTATACCTGCCTATCTCTGGGAAGGTTATAGAGTTTAATGAAGAATTGGAAAGCGAACCCGAGTTGGTAAATACAGATCCTTACGGGAAAGGATGGATTATAAAATTAAAAATAGCTAATGATGCAGACCAGTCCGAACTGTTCTCTGCGGAACAATATCAAGAAGTGATTGGATAAAATAACTCGTTTATTTAGATATAGAATACTGCCCATTTATTGGGCATTTCTTACTTATACACTTCTCAAACCAATTCACATCAAAAGGAAACCCTTTGGTTTAGTTTTGATAATATGGACAAAATTGTTCATATTATAGTTTTTGTTTTATTGGGTTTTTGCTATCGCATGGCTTTTTCCAAAACAAAAAAATATGTTTTTCAGTTTTAATAATGGCGGGGTATGGCGCTATTACAGAAGTTCTGCAGGAAATAATGGAGCTGGGCAGAAGTATGGAACTAGCTGATTTTGTGGCTGATATATTTGAGTTTTATTAGGTTTTTCATTCACAAAAACTAAAAACTTTTTACTTTAAATCGTTGAAAATGAATAATGTTTATGATAATATTTTAGGACTTATAGGGAATACTCCCATGGTAAGGCTTAATAAAGTGGTAGAGGACAATCCTGCAAAGGTTTTTGCGAAATTAGAATCTTATAACCCAGGGCATTCCGTGAAAGATAGGGATAGCTCTGCACATTATAGAAACCGCTGAGAAAAAGGAATTTTTGACTAAAGGAGCTACCATCGTAGAGACTACTTCTGGGAATACAGGATTTTCGGTGGCGATGATAAGCGCATTACGCGGTTACAAGTGTATTCTTGCGGTAAGTGATAAACAAAACCAGAGAAAAATAGCTTTCCTAAAAATCATTGGGTGCGACGGTCTATGTATGTCCTGCCAGTGTTCCTGCTGATGACCCTCGCTCTTACTACGAAGTAGCCAAAAGAATTACCGCAGAAACGCCTAATTCGGTGTATATCAATCAGTATTTCAACGAGTTAAATGTAGAAGCGCATTATCTGACTACAGGGAAAGAAATTTGGGAGCAAACGGAAGGAAAAAAATCACTCATCTTTTTGGATGTACGGGAACAGGTGGAACACTCTCAGGTTCAGCTAAATACATAAAAGAACAAAAACCTGATGTGAAAATCATCGGAGTGGATGCAGATGGCTCTATTCTGAAAACTTACCACGAAACAGGGAAAATCAATAAAGAAGAAATTCACTCTTATCAAATAGAAGGTCTAGGGAAAAATTTAATTCCAGACACGCTTCTTTTTGATAAAAATAGATGAATTTGTAAGGGTAAATGATGAAAAACAGTGCCTACATGACCCGCGAAATAGCCATAAAAAGAGGCTATTATGGGAGGCTATACCACAGGTGCTGTGATGCAGCGTTTGACAATATTCTCAAAATCATACCTTTACAAAGGATGATGTGGTGGTACTTATTTTTCCCCAGACCACGGCTCTAAATACATGACCAAAAGTATACAGCGATGAGTGGATGGCGCAAATGGGCTTTACTCATAGTGAAATGAGCTAAATATAAAGAGCTATTATAATATAAAAAATTTGATTACTAATAAATTAGAAAAATTATGGATATTTTTGAAAAGAATTAAACAAAAATCCAGGACCATTGGGTCAGTTTGCGGATTATGGTGAAGGATATTTTATTTTCCCAAAATTAGAAGGGAAAATCGGGCCAAGAATGAAATTTCAAGGGAAAGAAGTAGTTTTCTGGTCTGCTAATGACTATTTGGGGCTTTGTAACCACCCAGAAGTTTTGGAAGCAGATGCCAAAGCAGCAGCAGAATACGGAATGTTCTACCCAATGGGAGCGAGAGCGATGTCTGGAGAGACAGAAGCGCACCTGCAGCTGGAGAGAGAATTGGCTGAGTTTGTGGAGAAAGAAGCGGCTTATTTGCTGAATTTCGGTTATCAAGGGATGGTGTCTATCATAGATGCTTTTGGTAACGAGAAGATGTTATTAGTGTATGATGCTGATTCTCACGCATGTATCATTGACGGAGTAAGACTACATTTTGGGACAAGTTTTACTTACAAGCACAATGATATGGAGAGTTTGGAGAAAAACCTTGAAAAGAGCGGCGAAAGTAGCAGAAGAAAACGGCGGAGGAATTTTAGTAATTACTGAGGGAGTTTTCGGGATGAGAGGTCAGCAGGGTAAATTAAAGGAAATCTGCGATTTGAAAAAGAAATTTAATTTCAGATTGTTGGTAGATGATGCTCATGGTTTCGGAACATTAGGGAGAAAGGGGAGCAGGAGCAGGTGAGGAGCAAGGATGCCAAGACCAAATCGATGTGTATTTCTCTACTTTTTGCTAAATCAATGGCTGGTTTCGGGGCTTTCGTGGCAGGAGATAAGCAGATAGTAAGATACCTTAAATTTAACCTTCGTTCTCAGATTTTTGCTAAATCTTTGACAATGCCGATGGTTATTGGAGGATTGAAGAGATTGGAGCTTTTGAGAAGCAGACCAGAAATTAAAAGGCGAAACTTTTGGGAAAAATGTTCGTAAATTACAAAACGGACTTAGAGAAAGAGGATTTAATTTAGGAGAAACGAATACCTGTGTAACGCCTGTGTTTATTGAGGGTTCGCCAGTAGAAGCGACTCTGTTGGTAAAAGACCTGAGAGAGAATTATGGAATTTTTACTTCAGTGGTGGTTTTATCCAGTAATTCCGAAAGGAAACATCTTGCTAAGGCTGATTCCTACGGCATCTCATACCGATGCAGAAATCAATGAAACTCTGGACGCTTTTTGCAGCATTAAAAGAAAAAAACTAGATTCAGGGTTTTATAAAGAACAAGAAAAAAACAAATGGGCTTGAATTTTTATGCCACTTTAATTGGATATTTTTTTCTAAAATCATAATAAAAAAATCCCCTAAAATTAGGGATTTTTATTTTGAAATAAATTCTATTTATTTCTTTTTGTAGCCGGAGCTTTTTAGCTGAAGCCTTTCTAACAGGCGCTTTACCTTTTTAACTGCTTTTTCGCAGCTACTGGCACATCAGACTTTTTTCAAAGCTTCCCACTCTGCTCCTTCTACAAATTTCACCTCTACCCTTCTGTCTTTTTGTCTTTCTGCATCAGAAGCTGTTACAGGAACATCAAAGTTTGTATAAAACTCCCAATTTACATTATTGATAGACAGAGGAGTTGATGGAACATGGGGATTGTAATTGATATTATATCCTTTTACTACAAAGCTGTTATAAACACCTCCTCTGTATAGTTTCAACGCTGCTCCTAAGGAAAGGCTCACAGCATCATTATCAAGAACGGTGTATGCTCCTTTTACCCCTAAATCAGTAAAACCACTGATATTCAAGCTAAATGTATTATTGTCTCTAAAAAGAGATAGGCGTTGTATAGTTCTGGTTAATCAACATCAAGGAATGCTGTATTACATCGTATCCCTGACCAAAAATCCTAGCTCTTGAACTAAATCCGAAACCTAATCTATTCCCTGTTGTAAACTGGAAAGATGGTCCTAAAATTTCGCCAATAACGCCCATACTTAAAAGTTTTTCTTATCCGTATCATGTGAAAAACGATTCCCTAAAACTACTGAGTTCAAAAATCCGCAATATCACCGACATTTTTTTGAACTTGTAATAGTCATTGTTAGCTAATACATTCACACTCAAAAGATTAACAGAAAGCTTTACTTTCTTATCTGCAAGCTCGGCTGGGTTATACTGTCCGCCATAAACACCAGAGTAATTGCTGTTACTCAGTCCTAAATACTTCTGGGCTGATAACTGCCCTGCGGTAAAGTCCTCCTAAGAGTGCCGCAATGAAAAACCTTTTTCATTTGATATAAAATTTATTTAATTGTTATTCTTAAATTTATTAAATGTTTCTGCAACTTCATGATAACTCACCGCCCTATCCTGAAAAATAATCTACAAAATGTTTTTCAGCTTCATCTGCGCTAAAAGCTGGTTTTAAGATGTTCATCAAGTGCATTTTCATGTGTCCTTTCTGAATTCCTGTGGTAACCAAGACCTAAAGAGCGCAAAATTCTGTCAAGCCCAGAAACGGCTAAAATTCTCATCAAATCCTTTGCAGACGGGTTCTGCAGTAAAGCCAAAGAAAAACTTTGCTAATGGATGAATGCTTGTCAAACCACCTACAACGCCCACTGCCACAGGAATTTCTATCCAAAAACGAAAAACGCCATCCTCTATCACACAATGTGTCAGCGACTTATATTTTCCATCTTTTGCTGCATAAGCATGAGCCGATGCCTCTATTGCCCTAAAATCATTTCCTGTCGCTATAACCACAGCATCCACGCCATTCATAATTCCTTTATTATGAGTAACTGCACGATAAGGCTCTATTTCAGCAATAGTAACCGCCTGATGAAATTTCCATGCAAATTCTTGAGGAGAAATTGCACTGCCATCTTTCAAATCATCTATTTTGCAGGAAACCTCTGCACGAACCAAACATTCTGGGGTAAAGTTAGATAAAATGCTCATTATCACCTGTAAAGAATGTTTTTTTCCTCTTCCGAGAAAAATATCACTTTTTATGATTTCTTCTTTCAAAACTGCTCCAAACTGCTCCAAACAGGAATTAATGAAGTTCGCTCCCATAGAATCAACCGTGTCAAAACTTGCTTTTAGCTGATAATAATTTTCCAATTCATTAGTTTTGTCTATCAGTTCTATGTCTAAAATTCCCCGCCTCTCGCCCGCATGTTTTGGGTAATTCTTTCGGTTGATGCGAAAAAGTTTTTGTTTTAAATCCGAATTAAAAAAACTGAAACAATTTTTTTCCTTTTTCCCTCTGAAAATGAAATGAGTATGCCCTAATTTTTAGTATCAATAATTGTTGTCTTGAAACCGCCCTCTTATCCAGCCAAAACTTAGCTGATTTAGCCGCGGCTGCAACCACAGAACTCTCCTCTACAGCCATTGGCAGAGCGTAGAGTTTCCCGTCAATCAAAAATTTGGAGCAATGCTGTATGGAAGGTAAAAAGTTGGAAATGGTGTTTTCAGAGAATTCATCATGGAGTTTTTGTAACTCTAAATTTTCATTCCAATACTGCTTTAAAACATGCTCAAAATCAGTGTTATTTTTCAAATATTCATGGATGAGCCAGTCTATTTTTTTCTTGTTTTTGGCAGCTTGGAAAAACCATCTATGGGGCGTGTCATTGTATATGATTTTAAAAATCCAAAGATACAAAAATAGAAAAATAAAAAGAAATTTAAAAACAGGATTGATTTTCAGTAACTTACAATTAATTTAGACGGAAAAATAATTTTGTAGTTAATGATAAAGTCTGTATATTTGCACCACTTAAAACGGAAGACCCATGGTGTAACGGTAGCACACCAGATTTTTGGTTCTGTTTGTCGGGGTTCGAATCCTGTGGGTCTACAAATCGCATTAGTAATCAATCAATTACAATAATGCACTTCTAAAATACCCCCAGATTATTATTCTGAGGGTATTATTTTTATAGAGAAAAATGAATACAACTTTTGTAATCAAAACCACTTGTGAACAATTTATAACGGAATGTTGTAAACAAAAAGAAGTCTATACTTTCCTAGGGCAAGACTTCTTGAAAAATTATAGTTTAAGAGACAATTTGGTATCTGAAGATTGCCAAATGTCCTGCTTTGATTATGCAAATATACAAAAAGCGTGAAAAACTCACGCTGTTTTTAATTTTTCCCATGCCATTCTACTAACCCCAAGCGTAGCACGCAAGACTTCAAATGACAAAAAGAAAAACTTTAAAATAATTTTCCTACTTGCTCTATTTTTTTATATGTTCTTTGTATCGTAAAAATTTTATAACTGTCTTTGGTTATTAGATGAACCCCCAAATCATTATCATAAAATTTTTGTTACCTCTATATCCACAAGCATATAATCCCCTTTCGCAAATTGTTCTCCATTATCTATAACCTTTATCATTGCTTCATCATTCATTTTTGCTGAAATTTTTGTCCGTCAAAAAAACAAAATCCCACTTTTTAAATCCTTATCAAAAACTTGAGCGGATAATCAATATTTTTCTGTTTTCTAAAATATCTTTTATCGGCTCTTTGGCTTCAGAATTAAGACTACTTATTGTTTTTACTACAGAACTGAACTCTTCATCTGATATATAAACATTGGTTTCATTAGATTCAAATTTAAATCCAGATATGTCTTTATTTTTCTAATGCTGAAATTTGTTTTTGCAATACTTTCCCTTACTATTTTGCTTTCATTAAAAAGTATTATAAACATTTATATTGATTGTTGTTTTATCTCCATTTTCAAGAGTAACCTCCACGCCATCATCTACTTTCTCAGTCTTTTTATGTTACTTTTTAACCATTTTACAAAGCCATATAAACCAGCTACAACTGATATGATTTCAGCACTTATGTTGATATTGTCTTTTTGAGAATATAGAATCCAGTAGTTTTTCTATCAATTCTATATGAATTTCAAAACTTCCCTGTTCCAAAGCCTTGATTTTAACCTCTATTTTCTTTTTCAGTTCCAAGGCTTCTATTCACTTCTTGAATAATATTAGATGTGTGCATAAGACATCCTATCAAGGTTTCTATATCAACCTCGTGCTTTTCGCTGGCAAATACTATTTTGAAATCATTAGGGCTCATTTTAGTCAAAAATTGTTTAATGCAAAGTTACACAATATTATAGAAACTTTTTATTATAATTCTTCAAATCATTCATTCTGTTCATCCAGCCTTTGAGAAACACCTTTTGTGTTGGATTATTTTTTTACGATTCTATTCAAGAAATCCTCCCTTTCCTTATAGAGCCTTTTGCAAGAAGTCTTTCAGTGCCTGTAAAAATAATACAGAGCTTTCCCTATTTACCTGTAAAAATAATGCAAGGTTTTCTCCTACCTGCGAAGGAGTGAATATACATTTTATATCCCCTGAACCCATTCAGTTTGTAGATTTGTCTACCGATGAACTTATAGGAGATTTACCTTCTGAAAATATCGCAAGAATCAAGATTACCAATAAACAGGAACAAGATTCTGTAAAAGTGATAAAACAGAAACGAAATAGTTTTTATAGTGGAGAACAGATAGGGATTATTACTATTGTAGGGCAGTCTTTCATGGCTCAGTATAAAGCCGTTTTTAGAAACCCTTTGGTATTTAATTCTCAAACCAATATCCAAATTCAGCCAGAAGATATGCAACCTTTGGGTTTCCTAAAATGAGTTTTTCAAGTAGGAATGATAGCAGGAAGTGAAGAAAATAATTCTGAAGAATATAAATCATCAGCAATAAGTGGGAAAATCAATTTAGATATGAAAGCCATTAAAGAAGAGGAAGAAAACTATGTAAAAATGCCTACTTATTATTCTTTTTATTGATAAAAACTGGAAAAAGACCGAAAAGAAGAAAACACTAATGGCAAACTACCGTAGAATAACCAAAGAGGTAGAACTTATTATCAAAGAAAAATATGAATCCTTAGCCTATATTCTTGATTGTTTTTATACTTTATTTCGAAAAATCACTCCGACTATAACTCAGTCAGAGGATTTTTTTATAAAGTTTGTTTTTAACTCTTCTGTAGTGATACAAATATCATAGCCTTTTTCTATTAAACCATTGATAAGAACTTTGTCTCTGTCCAAATCTTTATGTCCTGTGAAAATGTAGAGCCAAAAAGGTGTCATCAGGGTCTATTTCTTTCATTATATCATATGCTCTATGGAAAACATCATTATCAATATCATCAGCAGAGTAAAATTTTTACATTTTTAGTGATATTTTTCAAAAATAGTATTAATTTCTGTTTTATTCCGTTTGGTGCTTCTTATGATTTCTTTCAAATGCTCTATAATTTCTTCATAAATATAATCAGGAGCAATGAACTGGACATTTTTCTCATAAGACAAAAATCCCAGCAATAGTTCCATTGGGAGAGTAAAAAGCAACTTATGAAAATATTACTATCCGCAATAACTATCATATTTCTATTCCTTTCTTAGCAAACCATTTTTTTGTTCCGTTTCTATTGATGGATTTAGAAATTTGCATTATTTCTTTTTCTTGAGTTTTAGAGATTTTATTATCCTCAATAACAGCCTCCGACTGTTCTATAATCTTAAACTTCAAGCTTTTAAGAGCGGTTTTTGCATCTTCCAACGAAATCCCCTTTGGTGGTTCTATGGTTAATATTCTTGACTTCATAATCCAAAAGTATTTCTTACAAATTTAGAAAAATAATTTTTACAATGGTACAAAATAGTTCAAAAATAGTTCAACCCTGCCTTAAATCCTTGTAATTCTGATAAGTAATGGTCACTTTTTGTAGAAAAAGATAGGAAATGAATTACTTTTTTTAGATTATTCTTTTTCTCTTAACAACAACCTGTTTTGGGCAGTTTAACACACTCACTTATACCTATCAAGAAAAGGAAAAATAAAGAGTTTTCTAAATGAATCTTTTCCTTCTGCAACACAAAATGAAACACCACAAAAACAAGTTACAAAACCAAAGAAAAAAAGACTTTTCACAACAAAAAGCAGACCTAAAAAAATTGGACTCTCTAAAAGCTCTAATTATTGATTTGAGGCAAAAAGAAAAATGATAAAAACTTAATTTCAAAAAGATAGAAGACTCTTTAATTCAAAAATTTTCAAAACAAAATTGCAAAAAGAACCTGAAACAAACCATAAGAACATAAAAAATACAATTTTTATTTCCGAGAATACAATTAAGAAAATAGCAATACCTTTGGATAAAAATGCTGATTACTTCGACCCTTTGGTGTTCGTTATCATCCAATTTTTGGAGGACAGAAAAATGCACAATGGAATAGACTTAGGCGCAAATTATGAAAATGTATACACGGTCTTAGATGGCGTAGTTTCAGAAGCTGGTTGGGATAAAAATGGAGGCGGAAATTACATAAAAGTAAGACATTCCAACCGATTTGAAACCTCTTATTTACACCTTTCACAAATATATTACAGAACAGGAGAAAGTGAGTCAAAGCAGAGTATATTATTGGCAGTTAGAAAATAAGCTTAAAGAAAAAGGAATAAATATAAATGATTTCCAAATAAGGAAAAGAGCAGACAAAATATGAAAATAGCTGAAATAAGCGACAAAATTGAAAACGAACTGCCTCTATTAAGAGAAAAAATGATTAACCAATATAGAGCAGAAAAAGAAGAAAAACTCAAAAATTACAATCCGATTGATTTTGTAAAAGAAAGAGAAGAAAAAACAGGGAGTTTTTCAAATTAAGACCAAAAAGAAGAAAAAGTTGCTGAAAAAGAAGAAATTTCTATTGAACCAATCCAAGAACAAGAACAAAAAGAGGATTTAAACGATAAATTTTAATACAAAATGAAAGATTTAACACTAAAACAAATTTTGGAAGTATTGACAGACGATATTGATATTTTATTACTCAAAAAGAAGAAACAAGAACTATATACTAAAAATGAAAATACGATTACAATTAAAATCATCATTAATAAGAGTCATAGAACAAATAGAAAGGGATAATTTCTTTTTATTATACTCCTATGAATATTCCGTTATATAGTGCTTCGAAGATTAGTAATATTTTTAAATTCTACTATAAGTAAGAAGGAAAAATATATTGGTACAAAAATATTGTGGAAGAAATAAATTCATTTAAAGAAGAAAAGGAGGAATAAAAATTCCTTCTTTTTGTATCTTTACAGAAAAGAAAAATCACACAAATATTATGGAATATCCGATTAGTTTTAGACACTGCTTTACAGATTGTCGGCTCACTGAAAGTAAGAGCAATTAAAGAAAAATCAGCAACTAATGATATTGATAAAATAGAAAGTTTAGATGTTAAAAATCAGAACTTATCTTGAGGAGGAAAGAATGCTTTATGGAGCAGATGAATACAAAAAAACTTTCAGTTATGGATAAAGTTGTAAATTATTATAGCCCTTTAATTAAAGCAACTCAATGGATTTACATAAAGTCAATGAAATATATCAGCAAGAAAAAAGATTTTACTTGCTGATTTAGTTTCTACAAGAAAAACCTTTGGCTTTTTATTTTTGGGGGACAACCAGCATCTGGAAAAAGTAAATTAGCCAAAGAGTTTATAGATAAATTTTTCTAATGATAATATTCTTTTTGTGAATGGCGATATTTACCGAGAATTCCATCCTAACCGCCAAGAACTTATCAATAATCCTCTTTCGTATTCTAAAAGAAACACAGGTTTTTTTCTAATGTTTTTACCGAAAAATCTTATTCGTGAAGCCATAGAAAATAAATATAACATCATGGTGGAAGGCACGATGCGAAATCCACAAGTGCCGGTATAATACAGCTAAAATGTTCAAAGAAAACGGCTATGAAGTGGAGATTTTTGTAATTTCTGCACCATCTGTTTTTACGGAATTAGGTTTGTATAATCGTTATCAGGAAGAAATCAATTTTTCAAGGCTGGGGAAGATTAGCAGAAATTGAATCTCATAATTTGGCAGTAAGTGGAATTTTAGCATCTTTGGATTTACTTTACAAAGAAAAACAGCAGATAAAAATTCATCTATATTCCTATCAAGCAGAAAAGCATATTGTAAGAGGTTCGGTGTCCTCTCGTTTTATGGCTTTTTAATTATTTTATGGTTTTATTGTGAATTTTTCAATAATCAAAAACAATACATCTGGAATATTATTTATTTGTTTTTATGTATAACCAATTTGAAAAGTTACGGTCAAAAAAACATCAGGTTCTTTAAATAATAGTGTAGACCCCTTTAATTTTCCTACTATATAATTATTATCAAACTCAAATTTAATAATTATTGGGTCTTTTTCTTCAGAATGAATATACCAATGTCCTTTTAATGAATCTCCATTTAATTTTTGAGTTTATAAACATCATCCTCTCGTAATTCTAAGTAATAATATATTTCCTTATTTGATAACTCCCATGGTACTTTATCAACTTCATATAAACCAACAATATCTTCTTTGTGCTTCTTATTACATCCAATTATCAGGGAAATAATCACCATTAGTAACACATAATTTTTCATGTTCTATTTATTATCTCTTACTTCTGTTAAAACATATCTTGCAGGTAAACCTTTGTCATTTCCTAATTGTACATTCTTATTTTTGATTATAAGGAATATTTCCATCTGCACCATCAGAAAAAAATAATATGTGCCAGTTTTTGTTTTATGCAACCTAAATCTATTTAATTTTATATCCGTGCCTACACTTTGTTTAGTTTGTTCTGTATGTCCTTCACCAGTATAATTATCATAATATGAAAAGTAAGTTCCCTTATCATCTTTACCCATTCCTACAATGGTAACATAGTGATTAGTAGCACTATTAGGATTACCTGTTTCTTTATCAGGATTATACATTACTCCTGCCATCACAGCTCTTCCTTTTTCAGATTATTGATAATAGTATTAATTCCTTTTTGTAAATCAAGTTTTTGATTTATCTCCTCCTTTTTAATATACATATCTATTCTATTTTTGCTCCTACTGCTGTATAATCACCACCTTGCTTTTACCTGTAATCTGCTATAATCAGACATTCTCCTGTTCTACATGTAGTTTGTCTATATGGTCCTTGGCTCCAAGAAAAAAACTCCAAGATCTTTCTTCAATGGTTTTTGACATATAAGGTATCCATTTTTACCTTGTAGTACATTTTTACATTTGTAACTCCACTTAAATTAGGTGGGTCTTCTCCACTTCTTCCATCAGGGTCCACCAACATTATCAGGGTTATTATTCGTATATGCATACGGTGTCATGGTTTTTCTCCGCCAGAGGGTCTACATTCAGCCACAGACTTACTCTCGGGTCATAGTATCTCGCTCCGTAGTAGTAAAGCCCCGTCTCCGTATCTAACTCCTTCCCATTAAACAAATATGGCATAGTCTTACTTGTGCTGTGCTCCTCAAAGAGCACCTCTCAAACAGCAATATACTCCGTGTGCTGGGTTATTCTTCCTTCTCGGTCTGTAATGTAACTGCTTGACCCCCAAGTGGTCTGGATGGTAGTAGTAAAGGTTTTTCTCCCGTATTCCATTCGGAACGAAGCCATACCCTGCTTTCACGGTCTGTGGCGTAATCGGGTCTCCATACTGCACGGGAGGCCCTGGTACATCTCCCGGCTCATTGAACTTCGGTGGTCTTGGCCAGCCTTCCGGTGGTTCTTGGTCTTGGCGGATATTCTGCCATCCAAGGCTCAGGGTAAGGCTGTCCTGTCCATTCAGGGCTGGCATAAATGCCGTGCTGTGTCAGCGGACCAGGCGGGACTTTCAGTCCTCTTATGTAGTTATCCCTTGCTTCCCTGCATTTGGGCGTTTTGGCGGATGTAGTCTATTCCTCCTGCCATGATGCCCGTATTTTTATGCACAAAAAGTCCCTTCGCCCAGCTTGCTTACTATCCTTGCCGAACCCTCAAAATAATGCTTGGTAAATTTCCCTTTCTGCACCACGAAATAAGGGTTTACATAGGCAGTATAATCGTCCATATGGGTGATGACTGCTGATGTCAGCCCGTTGGTCACCACCGTACTGCTCTCCCCGCTGCTTTTCACCGCTCTTTCTCCCGTGTGGTCATAAGTGTAGAGATGCAGTTTTCCATTATCGTTAATGCCCCTCAGCCTATTTTCCTCGTCCCAAACCATAGAACGGAAGCTCTTAGATTCCTCGTAGTAGACAGGATTGCCGTTGCTTCTTTTCTTTGGGCGTGCCCCTTGCCAAGGCTGTTCCCGCTTCGTCGGGTCGGGCTGTACGCTGTTACTCCTCGCCGTGAGCCACGCTAAAACCCCAAAAATACGGCTGTGGGGTATCCGCTGCCATCCCTCACGCAACCTCCTTTGTGCTCCTATTTTTTATGCTTTCAATGAACTTCTATTCTTCTTTTTACTCAGTCCTTAGGAGTTGTGAGTTTTTAATAACAAAAACAACACTTCTGGAACATTACCCCTATTCCAATCAGAAAATATTTGCCAACTTTATTTATGTCCATTTATTTAGGATTTAAACTTATTTTTAGTTCTTTGCCCATTTTGGTATTTTTCTTCCAGCCTTCTGGCGGGGGCTTCTTTTATGCTGTCTGGAACAGGATATTCTAGTAATATCCTTGATATGTTTTCTTCTCCTTCTACATATTTTATTAAAAATCTTTTTTTCAAGAAGACTCTCTTTTTCTTTCCATCCAGCCCCTGCATTGCTATAGTATAATTTGTTTTCAACTTTATACTCATAGTAAATAGTTGCTCCTCCTTTATGTTGACTATAATCATATATTATACCTACTGCTATACTTTTCCTTTTTCTCTTAATTTAGGAACATTTATAAAAATCTTTTATAAATGTTCCTACTCCCCATAGTCCTAATCCTATTAGAAAAACATAAACCGATTTTATTTTTGTCTATTTTCATAATTTTTATTTTTGGAAATCCTTTTTGATAATCCTTGTGACGCTATTTCAGACTGAATTTCTATAATAGTTTGTCCTACTTTTACCTGTTCCTGCCTTTTCATATAAAGAATTTCTTTTCATAAATAATAAATCTCCGCCTACTAATCTCTCTCTTTTACCCACTCAGGTAGCTTTTCCCATCCCTCTGGTGGAGCTTCTTTTATGCTGTCTGGGACAATGTAATCATCTGTAAAAATAGCAAAGATTTGGATCTTTTTGAAGATATTTTAATTAAATATCTATTCTTCAATATTTCTTTTGATCTTACCATAAAAAAACCATTTTCTCTATTTTCATATTCTTTGTTTAGATATTTATATCTAAATTTTATATAAATACTTCCCCTTTTCCTCCTCCTCTTGTACCATAAGGAGTCACAATAACTCAAGTTCCATATTTTTCTATATTAGGTTTGGCTATTAATTGCCCATAAAAAATATCCCTATTATAAAAATCCCTATTCCTATCAAATAATATTTACTTGCTTTTTCTATATTCATCATTCTTTTATTTTTGTAACCCTTGTGATAATCCTTGTGATGCTATTTCAGACTGAATCTCTATGATTGTTTGTCCTACTTTTCCTGTTCCTGCTTTTTCGTATAAAGTATTTCTTTTCATAAATAATAAATCTACTCCTATACCTGTTGCAAAAATCTTTATTGGATGATATATTTAATCTTGTCCATTCTCCTTTCATTATGTCACTAACTTTATATTCTATTGAATTTCCCATAATAGCACCACTTATAGGATTAAAGAATGTATCTCCTGCAAGTTTTGCTAAATTGACATCTTGGCTCACAGCCAATTGTGTTACTGAGCTAATGGTTGCTTTTATAGCCATTGTGCCTACTTGTGCTTTCAATGAGAGCCCTCCTGTCGCTATAATTAAAGGAACATCTAAAAAAACAGGAACCTTTCAAATCTTTTTCAAACTTTGGCATGCTTCACAGTTGGCAATAGCTGTATAGTATCTTGTTCTTGCAGCATCTATATTAGCCTGTTGTGCCTGTGACCAGCCTGAGAATAAACCGCTATTTATGTTTAAAGTTGGGGTTGTTGTTTTAGGGTTTTTGCTTTTTTTGTAATAGTAACTTCATCAATTTGTGTTTCTTTATCATTATTATTCTTCCACCCACCATTTATTCTTGTCCAAGAATCATTGCCGTCAGTCAATACATGTCCATTAGGAAAACCGCCGCTATCTGTTGGCGGGTCTTCAACCTCAACCCAAATGGGTCTATCAAATTTATTGGATTGTTGTTTACATATGTATAGGGTGAAATATGCGGATATCTTTCCTGCCAACGGGTCTACATTCAGCCACAGCGATACCCTCGGGTCATAGTATCTCGCTCCGTAGTAGTAAAGCCCCGTCTCTGTATCCAGCTCCTTCCCATTGAATAGATACGGCTTTAAAGATCTTCTTCTCTACATGTTAACTTTGTTTATCAGATAGTTATATATTATTTATAATTAAAAACAACACATCTGGAACATTACCCTATGTTTTTATACCTAAAAAACAATATGTTTGTATATTATGTATATTATGTATATTATCCATTTTATTTTTTTAAGTATTTTTAAAAATTATTACAATTATATCAATGATAATAACCATAAAAATTAAAAAAATAACTAATATAAACCACCATAGAAAAAGATGAACCATATTTACCATTAAATATCATATTATAGAATAATGCTATATTAATAATAAAAGATACTAAAAAAATAAACACTCCTATTTTTAAGAGATTTTCTTAATAAAAAGAATATTAAGGGATAAACATGATATACACAATAAGCATAGTATAATATTATCTTCTGACATAATTGTTAATTTGAGCCCTTAACTGTAGATTCTTTACAACCATTACATTGGTTTTGTATTATCATAATGCTTATATGCATTTTTTTATTCTATTAAAAAAATATTATTCTTTCCTTTTTTTAAAACTTCTAAAAACCATGTTCAGTTCTTTATTATGAGTTGCATTACCATGTTGATCTTTCATTCTACCAGTAGGTTGAGAATGTATATTTATTACATTACCTTTTGCATCATTTCCTGATAAAAGGATCTCCATAATGAGAGATATTTATATTCGTAGTTCCTGATGTCTCATAAAAAGGTGATTTGATTGGTGAGGAGCTAAATTTACAGAATATTCTATCAAATTATCTGCTCCATAAGAAAAAAATCTAATCCATCAGCTTTAGCCAAACTAATAATTTCTTTTCTTAGCCCCTCCATATATCCCTGTCCATATGCAGATCCTCTACTATGCGTAAATACTTGTAATTGTTCTGTAATTTTTCCATCCTTAACACTTTCTTTTTAAACGATTATATATTGCTAGTGCTTGAGTTTTTTTGCAAAATCTCTTCCCAAATTAGCGCGATAATACGCCCACATACTTTTATCTCCATCAACATACATAAATTGATTAATATTATATCCTGTTTTATCTGAAATTGTATTTAAAAATATTAGAACTCCAATATGTTGGACTAGCCCTTTCACTATCATTACTAACTTTTCCATTTATTAAGATAGGAAATTCTCCTGTCGGGTCAATAAACCTCACAGGATTGTTATTAGCATAGGCATAAGGTTGTAGAGTTTTTCTCTACGAGCGGATCCACATTCAAGAATATACTTGCCTTAGGATCGTAGTATCTCGCTCCATAGTAGTATAATCCTGTTTCGCTGTCTAGTTCTTTGCCATTGAACAAATACGGCATCGTAGTAGAAGTAGAATGCTCTTCAAACAACACCTCTCCAAACGCTATGTATTCCGTATGTTGGGTTATTCTTCCCTCTCTATCCGTAATGTAACTGCTTGACCCCAAGTGGTCAGGGTGGTAGTAGTAAAGGTTTTTCTCCCGTATTCCATTCGGAACAAAGCCATATCCTGCTTTCACGGTCTGTGGCGTAATCGGGTCTCCATACTGCACAGGGAGGACCTGGCACATCCCCCGGCTCATTAAACTTCGGTGGTCTTGGCCAGCCTTCCGGTGGTTCTTGGTCTTGTCTTATATTCTGCCATCCAAGGCTCGGGTAAGGCTGTCCTGTCCATTCAGGGCTGGCGTAGATGCCATGCTGTGTTGGTGGACCAGGGGGACTTTCAGTCCACGAATATAATTGTCCCTTGCTTCCTGCATTTGGGCGTTTTGGCGGATGTAGTCTATTCCTCCCGCCATGATGCCCGTGTTTTTATGCACAAAGGTTCCTTCACCCAGCTTGGAGACTATCCTGCTGCTTCCCTCAAAAATAATGCTTGGTAAATTTCCTTTCTGCACCACAAAAATAAGGGTTTACATAGGCGGTATAGTCGTCCATGTGGGTGATGACTGCCGATGTCAGCCCGTTGGTCACCACCGTACTGCTCTCCCGCTGCTTTTCACGGCTCTTTCACCCGTGTGGTCGTAGGTGTAGAGATGCAGTTTTCCATTATCGTTAATGCCTCTCAGCCTGTTTTTCCCTCGTCCCAGACCATCGAGCGGAAGCTCTTAGATTCCTCGTAGTAGACAAGGGTTGCCGTTGCCGTCATACTGGTAAGTTCGGGCTTTAGGTTTACCCATCTCCATGATTTCACTCGGGGCGTGAGGGTGGGCAGGGGTTGTTGTAGCTTCTTTTTCTTTGGGCGTGCCCCTCGCCAAGAGCTGTTCCTGCCTCGTCGGGTCGGGCTGTACGCTATTACTCCTCACCGTGAGCCATGCTAAAACCCCACAACTACGGCTGTGGGGTATCACTGCCATCCCTCACGCAACCTACTTTTGCGTTCCTGTTTTTATGCTTTCAATGAACTTCTATTCTTCTATTTTATTCAGTCCATAGGGGAGTTGTGAATTTCTAATAATGAAAAATAACACTTCTTGAATGTCTATATTATGGTTTTTATATTATTATGTTAGTTCTTTTTATCAGATAGTTATATATTATTTATAATTAAAAACAACACATCTGGAACATTACCGATTTTTATAAAATCAATTGAATATATATTTTTGAGAAAAATAGGATTTATAGTTGTTTCATATTTTTATCTACAATGACAATTTTAGGGAATTCAATGGTTATCAAGTGGCATAAATTCGTATCTCTACAATTTTTGAATTTTTATAAAATCTCCTCTTTTAGTAAAAATTATTTTTATTATTAGGCTTAGTTTTAGGTCTAAAAATATAGATATATTGATGAATTTTTCATCAGAGATAACCTGAGCCAAATTGATTTTTAAGCTTTTCATTTTGGATTTTTTTATATCGATGTTTGAGGCATCTATTATCTACTTTGAATAAGTTAGGTTCAACTTGCTCACTTTCTTCTGTACGACAAAAAGACTTGAATATTGCTATCCTGAGGGATATTGTTGTTTATTTGATTGATATATAAATATTTATAATCTATTTGTGCATAACAAATAAAAAGAGTATAATAGAACTATAGAAGCAATAATTTGTTTAGTCATAAATATTAGGTTTAATTATGTTCAGGGTCTGAAGATGATCTTTGAGGTATATTAAGAATCTCTCTTACAGTATTTTCTTCTTTAATAACATTTTTGATCACTTCCCCTCATAAATAGTATGAGCAATTTCATGAATCAGTGTTGCTTCAGCACTTTTTAGGTGCAGTCATAACTTTCTTATTTTGAAATATCACTTCGTAAGCTTTTTCCGCACTTAGTGCCATCTGGGCAACTTTGGGCACCAGTTACAAGGTTTCCATTTGTATCTTGATATATATATGTTTCATTATATAGAGGAATATCTGTAAGATTTTTGAGGATCCATTAGAATAGTAGCATTTACTATCTTATGATTTTTATTTGTATATATTAGTGAAATGGCACCTCCCTCTGTTGCAACACCATTTGATTTTTTTCTCAATTAATTGATTTTCATCACTTGTAAAATTACTTAGTTTTATATTTATATCATAATCTATATCAATAGCCTTTTTCATAAGTTTTTAATGATTTAATTTTGCTTTCTATTCATATCTTTTTGTATTACCTACAAATTCAAGTATCCCTTTTTCATTAAATGAGAAATTATCCTTTCCGTAAATTCTATTTAAATATGATATTACTTTAGTTCTATCTGCTTGTTGAGGAACAATAATTCTTCTCCCATCAGGGTCTATGTATTTTATAGGATTATTAGCTACATAGGCATAAGGAGAGATATTAGAATATTTTTTTCTGCTAAAAGGATCTACATTGAGCCATAGGGAAGTCTTACTATCCAGTACCTTGCACCATAATAATATAATCCAGTTTCTTGGTCTAGTTCTTTTGCCGTTGAAAAAGATACGGCATAGTTTTTGCTTGTGCTGTGTTCCTCAAAGAGCACCTCTCCAAACGCAATATACTCCGTATGCTGGGTTATTCTTCCCTCTCTATCCGTAATATACGAAGAACTTCCCAAATGGTCTGGATGGTAAAAATACAAATTCTTTTTCTCTTATCCCATTGTCCACGAAGCCATATCCCGCCTTCACCGTCTGCGGCGTAATCGGTCTCCATACTGCACAGGCGGCCCTGGGACATCTCCCGGCTCGTTGAACTTCGGCGGTCTTGGCCAGCCTTCCGGTGGTTCTTGGTCTTGGCGGATATTCTGCCATCCAAGGCTCGGGTAAGGCTGTCCCTGTCCATTCAGGGCTGGCGTAGATGCCGTGCTGTGTCGGCGGACCAGGCGGGACTTTCAGTCCTCTTATGTAGTTATCCCTTGCTTCCTGCATTTTGGGCGTTTTGGCGGATGTAGTCTATTCCTCCTGCCATGATGCCCGTATTTTTATGCACAAAAGTCCCTTCACCCAGCTTGGAGACTATCCTGCTGCTTCCCTCAAAATAATGCTTGGTAAATTTCCTTTCTGCACCACGAAATAAGGGTTTACATAGGCAGTATAGTCGTCCATATGGGTGATAACTGCCGATGTCAGCCCATTGGTCACCACCGTACTGCTCTCCCCGCTGCTTTTTCACGGCTCTTTCACCCGTGTGGTCATAAGTGTAGAGATGCAGTTTTTCCAGTATCATTAATGCCCCTCAGCCTGTTCTCCTCGTCCCAAACCATAGAACGGAAGCTCTTGGATTCCTCGTAGTACACTAGGGATTACCGTTGCCGTCATACTGGTAAGTTCGGGCTTTAGGTTTACCCATCTCCATGATTTCACTCGGGGCGTGAGGGTGGGCAGGGGTTGTTGTAGCTGTAGTCCAGCGTATAGCCCTTCTGCACCCCTCCGGAGAGGTGGTTTAGTTCTTTCTTTGTAATGGAGTTAAGATTATTATAACTCATTTTTCAGCTCATAGCTGGCGCTGGTAAAGCTCTCCGGTGTAGTTTCCTTTGGCGTGGGTCAGCCGGTTGAGATTATCATACTGATATTCATAGCTGGAAGCCCCGCCCAGTGCACCATGGATAATCGGGAGCTGGTTCTCCACCTTAAGGATGTTCCCTACCAAATCATACGCATAACGGTTGTTCTGGATAAGGAAACTTCCCCGCTTCCTGCTGGGGCAAGACTTTCGGCCTTGAGCTGTTCAAGGCGTCTCATCACAGGGGTCGTAGTGGTAGCGGGTCTCGGTATCGTTTCCGTAGAGACGGTATACTTTCTGCTCAAACTCATCATAGCCCTGCTGTTTCAGGTAGGTGTAGGCATGCTCCTCACTTGGTGCTGTGCCTTCGGGAGCTTTATAGCCTTTCAGGCTTGTTAAGATTCCCCGCTATATTATACCCAAAGTCCAGTCTTTCCCCATCAGGATAAACCAGCTTTTGGATACGGTTCCAGCTGTCGTATTCATACTGGGTTACATAGGTCTGCACTTCTACAGGCTTTATCCGCAGACTTCGGATTTCCTTAGTCACCTCGCCCATATCTCCGTAGAAGTATTCAGTTCCTCCACTCGCATCTTCTACCAGCCAGAGTCTTCCTCTTCTTCCTGCCTGCTCACTTTGTGCTCCATAGTGGTAGCGGACACTGTTTTTCAGGGTATTTCGGGTATTTTATCTCCTGCAGGCGGTTGTAGTCATAGTGGTGGGTGATGTAGCCATCAGGCATTTCTCCGCGTATCTGGCTGGTTTGTCTCTTGATGAGATTTCCTGCCTTGTCATAGACTAAAAATAGTCGTTCCTGCATCAGGATGTACTAATTTGGTTCTTCTTCCCTAAGAGGTCATACTCGCTCAGGGTCTGGTGTCCCTGTGCATCAGTTACCTTGGTAAGCTCTCCTATGGCACTGTATTCAAAAATGGGTCTCTGTGCCGTCAGGCTGCACTTGGGTCAGCACTCTTCCCTGCGCATCGGTATAGGTATGGCTTTGTCTATTGAGCGCATCAGTCTGTGTGGTGTGCAGGGTATTTTTCCCCTTGTGGTGGGTGATTTTATATGCCGTTTTCACACTGGAACCATCAGGCAGAATCTGCTCTACTGGTCGGTCTTTCTCATCATAGAGGGTCTTGGTCGGCGGGATGCTGCTGCTTGGTGCGGGCACCAGCTGGCTCTGCACCGATGCAGTGAATGGATAATAGGTCTCTACTACCCTGCCTAAGGCATCATGAGATCTGTTTTTCCAGAGATGATGTGTTTTTCTTCATCAGCAAGTCCTCTTCCCTTGAAGATACTTGCGGTCTTTTTCACCTGCACCGCTCTTCCCAGCCCGTCAGCATAGGTATAGGTTTCTATATCTCGGTTATGCTCAGGGTCGTAGTTTCTGGTCAGTGCATAAGGCAGCTGTCCAGCAGGACGAGATTGATTAAGGTTCGGATACTCATAGCGGATGGTGTAGGGTTTTTCCAGCTTTGGCTTCTTTAGGCCCTAAGATACTGATGGTTCTTCCTTGGCATCCAGCGTATAGAGCATACCTCTCCGTTTCGGTCAGTAGTTTTTACTGGTGCTCCAAAACGGTAGTCATACTCCATGGTATTTTCATACCCAAAATGATCTTTAATCTTGGTAATATGGCTGTAGGGTTTTCAGGGTTGTACTGATAGCTGAGCTGTGAGCGTTGTCCTTTCTCATTCTCTGCACCAGTTACCTGTATCAGGTTGCCGTATTCATCATAAGAAAGCTGTGTCTCTGTATAGATTCCTGCTCCAGAGAACTGGCGTATTTTGATGACTTCTGCAGTCTGCGGGTGGATGTCTGCTTCCCGTTTTCTTACCTCTCCATTAGCATCTTTTACGATAATACTTTTGGGCAATACCCCCGAAGTAAGGGGCTGCACTTTCATAATAGCGGATATCAGCTTCTATCTTATCAGAAGGTTTTCCTGCTCCATGGTCTATGTACTTGACGATATTTCCTACTCGGTCATAGTGTTTTCTCCGTTTTCTTTTTCTAGGTAATCGCTCTGCTCATATACTCGTTCTCTCCTCTTTTGGTGCGATGAATACAGATTTTGTATCCATCTGCGGAAGAGAAAGTTGGTTCGACGGGGATTACCGCCCCGCTTTGCGCATCTGCGATGTGGTAAGTTACACTGCTTTCGCTGAGTTTCGCTCCGTTTTTATCAAAGGTTGTACTTTTCTTAAGCTGAGATTTTTCTAAAAAGTCTTCATTATAATATTCCTGAACGCTGGTTCTCAGCACTGTACCATCTTGTGGATTGATCTGCATCTGCTTTACCTCGCCATAACCATAGAAACTGCGCTCTCTTCGGTCATAGTAAGGTTTGTTGTATTCAAATCTTGAGATAGTGTAATCTTCTCCATCACCAGTATAGCCATCAAATACCTTTACTTCTTTGAGTACCCACTGGCTGTTAGGGGTTTTCATAAGTTGGCATTTTACGCTCATAATCTATTTCAAACCAGCTTCCTGTTGCTGTTTCTACCCCTCTTCAGCATATTGGTTCTGCGGATATTAGAATAGGCTACTCTCAGGTCATTTTCATCTTCAGAGAGTACATAGTCTAAGTTGCCATCACCATCTACATCAAGGAAAGTAGCCTCTACACGGTTAGTATTGGTTCCATAGGAGCCGCCTCCTTTAAAACTGAGACGGATAAATAGTATAGGTGGCGGGTCAATAGAAATATTCACACCCCCTCCATGACTTATGGAGACATTTCTTCCTACAGGTCTTCCAGCTGTTCTAGGAATGAACAGAGGTGGTATCCCATCGGTTTCCAAGGTTAGGATAAACAAGAGTTCCATGGTCTTGGTAGATTACTTTATCTGCCAGTCCATCACCGGTCATATCCAGCAGCTGAGTTTTCATATCAGTGATGGATTTTTCCGTAGCTGTATCCTCCAGTAAAGGATCCTGATTGTTTAGAATATCCAAGACTTGGACCGCCGCTGGTATCTGTACTTTCTCCTTTGTTGAGAGTTCCAAAATTCCAAGGTTCTGGAGTCCAGAAGCCGTATCCGGTATTGTAGGCAACAGAACTACTCGTTACTCTGTCTGCCAGCCCGTCTCCATTAATATCGGTATAGGTATGTTCTGCATGGTCTTCTCAGAAGAGATGCCTCCGCTGAGCCCCAGTGTTGCTTTTTGCCTTATCAGCATCTTGTGCTCCTTGGGTAGCAGTATTTTGCTGCTGTTGGGTAGATTTCTCTGTATTTTTTAGATGCAGACGATTTAGCTAAAGGATGGGCATAGGATCCATTGATAGAGCCTCCTTGGTTAGAGGTTTTAGAATGCGTAAAATCTCCTATTCCAGCTGTCTGTCCTGAGATACACTCCTCTCGGGTGGTATACTGCACAAAGCCTCCACGGATAAAAATCTGGGAAACGGTCACCATTAAAATCCGCCATGGTTTTCTTTGATATAGGTATCCCCAGAACCGCTGGAACCACCTAGCCCAAAACCTCCAAATCCAACTCCTAAAAGAGAACACCTGGCTCGGCTTTCATTAACCATGTTTAAGGCTCTGCCGCTTCCTCCTGAAAGCACAGGAAGTGAAGTGTCTAAATACTGAATAATATCATTTTCCCCTAATCTGGAAGGAGAAAATTCCTCTCTGCTGATATAAATATCATCTTCTAATCCTGTAAATCTTGAAATAGGAGTATTTCCTTTTGTCCTAATGAAATAATGATTAGAAGCCTCCATTTCTGGACGAGCAATACTTCCATCATAATGATTTGGGTCTACATCAGGAAGATTAGAACTGTCATAATTTCCATAGTTCTCTACCAGTAGACTTTTGGTCTATGGTGCTGGAAGCTTTAGTTCCATTAAGCACAAAACTTCCCCATCCTCTGAAGCTCTACCAAATTTCACCTCGCTATGAGGCTCCTCAAAAGGAATGTAGATTCCATAGTCAGCATGCTGTTGGGTAGTGGTTATAATATCATACCGGTGGGTAGGGGTATATCGAGGGTCTGTTTTTGCCAATCTTATAGAGTCCTTGATTTCGGCTCTAATTTCATAAGGGCGGTTTTGAAGGAACTCCTTCATTCTCTTGTTGGAAATATTAGCTTCTATGAAGATATCTTTTTCCTACTACCACTGAATCAGACACTCACATCAGAAGGTTTTTGGATTCAGGCTCAGTACTCCATTCACCACCTTGTAGCGTTTACGCGCGACTACTTTTTCCTTCCTGCTTTGCTGTTAGAAGGATTTCTCCGTTGGTTGGTGGGGTTCCTGAAGCAGGTGGGAGAGGTGTTGGCGGCGGTGTTGTAGGATGAAGATGAAGCCTTAGCTTTCCTTTTTGTAAAGGCATCATATAATGTGGCACATAGAAGTTATCAAGCTTCTCATAGATTTTAAAATCTGCACTAATCGGATGGCTGACATTTCTTCCCTCCCCGTCTACATATTCTACATGAGGCCCTGAAATCTATATTTCTCCAGTTAATTTCTGTTTCACTTTCTATTTCTACTTTCAGTGCTTCAGCCTGCTGGAAACTGCCCAGCGGGATTAAAGACAAATCATAGGTCGCAGCAGCTTCACTGAAATACTGCTCATGAACAAGAGTTTTTACTGCCATGAGTAAGGTCTATCTTATAAAATTTTAATTTAATGCCATCTGTAGTAGCTCCTTTTACAAAGCTACCTCTTAATACAGGATAGGGTATTGCTTGGGAAAGCATACATCTGCTCGGAAGAAAAGAGAATATCTTCAACGGTATATTTCTTTAAATCAAGGTTGTTTTCATCCTGTGCTGCAGCATGATGAATGTAAAGTAATCTCTGGTTTCCAAAGAGTTTTATCATAGTTTCCATCTTCCTTAGAGCTTACTCTGAAGTAAAGCACATCTCCTTTCTGTACATTGAGTTCTTCGGTTTTGGATTTCAAGGCATAATCATCAGCAGTAATATCTTCCTGCCAAACAAGATTTCCTTTATGCTGAAAAATAAAGCTTTACCCCATCTGCTTTTTGGAGTGCCGTCGTTTTTAGTATATTCTGTCCTTTCAGGGATAAATCTTCTATCAATTTGTAGGTATGGGAAATAGAAATTCTTCCTGCCACTGGAGCTTTCCAGGTTCTTACCACATCATGAAGCGGATTGTTTCTTTCCAATTCCTCTCAGGTAATTCCCGTGGTTCCTGAGATACTAAGGGTTCCTGTGTTGAGAATAGGAGAAGGCGTACCTGTACTACTTGGTGAGAAAGTTGGTACTCCATTTACTAGACGGTTATAGTATATCGTTCCTCTATTGGCAAAAATCTACCAGCCCATCTCCATTGAAGTCCATGAAATAACTTTCAGTGATATTCTTAGATACCTGTTTATTATAACCAATAGGAAAAACCAACTTTATCGTTAAGATTAATCATTAAATCTACCCCAAAATTATAGGAATTAGATTTTGTTCTTCCTAAACTAGAAAGGTTAATAGGGACGACTGGTCCAAAACCTTCTGTTCCTAAAGCGGCAAGGTTTTTTCGATAATAAACGCTGCTACCATCAATATAAATTTTTATCAGGAAGGTTATCTCCATCTATATCCTGAAAGAGAACTTTGGAGCGGGTACTTTCCCCAGTTGCTTCCACCACCGCCTCCTATGGTGCTGTTATTAAACTTACCAATTTCCTGTGATTCCTACTCCTACTCGGAAGTTTACCCTCCACTTTCGGAGTTAGAAGTTCCTACCAGAGTAGGTTTACCAGAAAAACCATCTTGTCCCAGAATCGTATAAGCAATGTTATCAGATGGAACTTGCCAAGTTTTAAAAAGCTCCAAAAGGAATATAATTGCCATTACTGTCATGGACATCATCATAATAATCCATTTTGTTAGTATAGAAAAGCTGCCCTTCGGCATCATAACTGCAGATTTCTTTCAGTAATGTTTTTGAAGGCGCCCTCTCTGTAGACCAACTCATAAGAGCGAACCATTTTGTCCAGAGTACTTTATTTCTATTTTTCGAAGAAGCCTGTCGTGCTGTTGTTTAAAAACCAAGCCTTGCAGAAATTTTGAACATCATTTCTTAGGTTCTCTCCCAAGTCTTTGTCTGTAATAAAAATGTACAGAGTAAGCTCCTTTGGTGTTGTTTTTCCAGTATAATAAATACTTTTAGGGTAGAGAACCCTCCATCTTTTACATATTCATAGTGGATACTGTTTCCTTTCAGGTCTTTCTGAGAAGAAATTGCCCAGTGCCCTATATTACCCTGAGGATCTGCAAGCACAGAAGAAGCGGCTATACTGTTTTTCATCTCCCCATAGTAAAAAGTAACCCCTGCTTTTTAGATTTTTACCATCCAATGATAATTATTAGGATGGTTTCCTTTTCTAATGATTTGGTTAAAGCCCCTTCTCTTCTTGGGTAAAAACGCTTGTTTGTAGTTCTGTTTTTCCCACTCATTTCTGTGGGTATTAGGCAGAAGTTCTTCTCCTGATAAAAATATAAGATTCTGTCTCATATTGAGCATCATAACGAGGGTGCTCCCCAGCGGGTATCAATACTTAGGGAAGGAAGGGTTAGAATTCCATCCTGTTCCCAGCCAGCTTTGGCCGCCATCACTGCTGTATTATACTCAGCCCTGGCTGCATACCCGCTCTTCCAGCTGGAAGATCTATAGAAAAAGAGGTTGAAGCCGAGCCGTCAGGACTTGCTGAAGGTGGAGAAACTGACTGTACTCCAACAAAAGGGCTTGCAGCTTTGAGCCCACTGATGCTGGTAGGAGTAAAAACCTGAAGTATCGGGACTTTTCAGGTAGTTTGATAATTCCGCAATAAAGTCTGAAGATTCCTTAGTTTTTCCTCTGACACTCTCTGCTAAATGAGATTTTTACTTCTGATTGTGGAAGTTTCTGCCATAGCTTTTTAGCTCTGTCATAGAAGAAAATGGAAATGTCTTTTTCAGTATATCCTTCTGGGATTTTAGTTTTGTCATAAGCAATTTCAATAGAAATTTCCTTTTCAAATCAAAAATTCCCCAGGCCGCATACGATAACCCTCCGCATTTTTGTTAGATTAATTATGTTGCTTCCTAGAGCAGGAAGATTTCTTTTTATTTAGGGCAGAAACAGACACCCTTAGTGCCTTAGAGACACTTCCTTCTGGAAATTCAGCCCAAAAATCCCTTCTGACTGATGACCGCTGCAGAGGAAGGAGTAAGAAGCTTTCAGATAAATTAGGATGTTCTTCTGTAGTATCAGGTTTATTTTTGTTTTCTATTTCTTTAGTGCTGAAAAAGTCTAAATGCCTTGAAACATAGGTTACAGCTCCTAAGCTGGCACTTATCCCTAAAAAAATAAAAAAATATATTATAGAAGTATTTTTCTCATGTTGATACAATTAATGAACAATAAGTTTTTAAGCTGTTTTTCTCCCAATAGTGTTTTAATATGGATGATATATACCCCTGAAACACCAATATTTCCATGATATTCATACTGAGATAGATTATAGAAATTCTGTGACTGCACCAGCCTTCCCTCCATGGTATAAATGCTGACCTGTCCGCTGGTGGTTTTTAGGGAACGCTGCCTGAAGCGTGAATTTTTCCTCCTAGAGCAGGATTAGGATAGAGCAGAATCTGGGAATCCGCAATTTCATTTTCTACATAAGTCTTGAATTTAGAAACAGATTTTGCAGCCATGTTCGTTTTTGATTCTAAGCTCATAGTCACCTGCCTGGCTGAGGAGATAATTTTTGTTTTCTGAAACTAGACGACCATTCTGATACCACTGATAGGCATAGTTCCCTTTAGGCAAGCTTTCTTCTGGAGACAGCAGCAGTGGTTTTTAGCGATGATATATTCTGAATTGAGATTTGGTAGTGGAGCATCTCCGTCAGAGATAAAAGCTATCCTTATGTAAGTCCTTCCATAGGCATCAGAAATATTATATAAATACTTTTCCTGAAGAAAGGCGCAGAGCCTTTTTGATTAAGTTCTGAAGAACTTAAGTTCATACTTTGCTGATAGGAAGGAGTTTCTTCTCATGAAGGGTTACATGATAAGGAGCCTGTCCACCCACAATATTAAATCTCACTTTTCCTGAGAGGCTTTTCCCTGCATTTGGAGGCTTCTATATCTAGATGAGAAAAACATCTCTGGTGCCATCCAGATACTATAAGCAGTCTGCCCATTGGCGGAATCTTCCCAATTATTAAAAATAAATGGCTTTTTGGGAGGAAACTTTTTCCTAATTTATGATACTTTTGTTGAAGTAGGATGAAATAATCGTTCCTTAGAAAGAATCTGTGACCAGCCAATAGTAATCATTTTTCTCACTAGACTTTGCTTCTTCATCACTTGAAAGGAGGCAGGGACTCTAGGGTCAGCCTTCCAATGCAGTTCTACATCAGAATGTTTATGATAATCCATTAACCAGACTCTGGAGAGTCCTCTGGGCTGACCTTCTTTTTGTTTTTTAGTTCTAATTCTTTACCATTATCACTCCAGAAAACAAAAATAACCATCTGGAATTTCCTTGCCATTTTTGCAGTGAGCCCTACGGTAATCATCTGCTCATCATTAGAATTTCTGCTGGCCATCTGGGAGATTTCTCCCTCTTTTATCTTTTTCCTACAGCAGTAATATTTTTGATTAAATTCCTTATGCTCAGTATAATCCCCATATTTTTCTCCCCTACTGTTATAGTAATTTTTATATTCTGTCTGGCTGGAGAAACACCATATTTAATGGATAAATAAGATGCTACCTGCTGCATTTCCATAGGGAAAAGCACTCGGTCATAAAGTAAAAATTTCTCCAATATATCCAGAAAAATTCTTCAAGTGGCAGATGAGCTATTTTACCTGCTAAATGAAGTTCTGTACTGAGAAGATTTATTTGGGGTATTATTTTTCCTTGGACTCTAGATTTTTATAATGCTGGTAATAATGAATTTTTACCTTGTCTCTATTTCCCTGCGGATAGCTGCTGTACATAGTTTTTCCATATCAGCAAAACGACGGTTGGTAGCTACTAGTTTATGCTGAGCAGCAGATGTATTTAAAAGAGACCATAGGGGTATTCTCCCTCGTTTTTCTCCTTTATAAACTACAAAAAGTGAGTAATGTTCTGCTGCAGATTTTTCTAAAGGCAGAGAAATTGTTTTTCCTTCTTTGATGTAAACAGGATTTCCATTGATGCTAAGCCCTTCTGCTTTATCAAAATGAATTTCCTGTCCTTTTTATTTTTCTTTTACCTGTGTTTTTTTCCTTTTTCCTTTTCGGTTTTTATCCAGTAGAATCGGGTAGGAACTCCTGAAGGATATTTTTCTTGTGCATAAACCTTATAAAAGGAAAGTAAAAACTCCTAGTGAAAAATAAAGTTTCCTCATATTTTTCGTATATTTTAAAAAAATTATTGTATCCGTCAAAAAGTAAAGCGGTAACCGATATTGAGAAAAAAGGCATTGACCTTATTGTTCTGCTCTCGATAGCGGTGTCCATTCTGCTGAGTTTCCAAAAGCGTCTGACAATCCCAAATGATAACGGATGCCTATATTCAACATTTTTCAAATTCATAACCAACCCCATTCCTAAATGAAAAATCTTTCGCTTCCAATGACTGTTTTAAAACATTCTGTACCACAGCATCAGGCTCAAAATAAAACACCCGACCTTCTGGACATCTCTGAGCCGTTGGAGCGGTATTCTAAAAGCATCTTTATCTAAATTGAAAATTAAAAATAAGGACCTGCTCCTGCACAAAAACCTTCTGTAAAGTAGAACTTTACCATAAACCCTGCATTAAGGCTGTGATAAGGGAATTTAAGGGTGTAGTTCAGTCCGTTGATATCGGTATATTCAAACTGCGAAGGCTGGTAGGAATAGTAGAGTTCTGGCTGGAAGCTGATTCTCTTTTCAGGGAATTTCCAGTTTAAAAATACTCCACCTCCATACCCCACTTTGTAAACTTCTTTTTGCAGTATAGCCTGTATACATGTTATCTGGGATAAGTACCCTAGCAATATTGCCCATCTTAGAATAACTGCCTCCAGCAAATATTCCATAAGTAATCTCCCGCTCTGAGCGCTGCCCGTATACTGCTGAAACAGAAAACAGCAAAAACAAAATCCCTATTTTTCTCATTCCTTCTACCAATTATGAAAACTATATCCTACGGAGAGACTTAGATAAGAGTTGCGATTAGTATTTTCCAAAAATTGAAAAAGAAGTCGCTCTATTTCCTATCATATCTCCCACACCAAGATAGTATCTTAAATCAAAATGGAAATTATCCTCAAGTTCATACCCCAGAGAGAAACTCAAACTGAAATCATCTTTCCCCACAATTCCTTCTCTATAGAACTGACGGTGGCTGGCATCATACAACCCTCCGCGGTCATTAGACTCATAGCTTACACCATGCGGAGTAAGTATCTTAGAATAATAAGCCCCAATGCCAATATTTAATCCCTGCATAGAGGGTACACTTTATAAATTCCACCAAGCATTAAATAGGAATACCTTAGTCCTAACTTGTAACTGCTGCCTGTGGTTTCGTTATTGTAATTTACTTCCGCTCCTGAATAACGATAGAGAAGCTCTGGCTGTATCGCCACGCGGGTGTCTGGAAATTTATAGTTAAAAAGGCCGCCTTCCACCCCGAAAAACGCCCTTGCCATTTATATCAAACTGCTGCCGGTTGTTTTTCCCTACCAATAAGCATCTCTGGGAGATTCGTAATGTGGGAATGCAGTGCACCAAGTTTCAGACCATAGGTTATATTCTCCGAATACTGCCCCTTTGACAGTCCAGAAACCAAAATCAATAATAAACTATGCCTTATCATCTTTTTAAGAAACTTTAACAATTGCAAAACTATTTTGCTTTTTATATTCTCGTGCAATATGATTTTTTATCATGTTTTTAATGTTGTGTTTAGAAAAACAAGTGCAAAAAAATAAAGAATAACCAAAAATTTAGAATATATATCGTTTAAGAGATATTATAATTTAAAGTCTATATATAAATTATTTAACCTATTTATTTTTAAATAATTTATTTTTTTAATTGAGATAATTAAAAATAAATAACTAATTTATTTGTTATGTTTGGAAAAAATTTTTATTTTTAGCAAAAACAAGTAATAAATAACTAATATGTCTGATAATATATTTGGATTAGATGTTTTTATTAAAACAAGAAGAAACGGGATTAGTGCGCTATAGTAGCCGTATGTATGAAAAAGGATTGGGATAGATTGATTAATCTTAGAAGATACAAAGTAGTAGAACTAGGAGATCGTTCTTATAACAACACATCTGCGATAGAAGAAGCAGTAGAAATTTTGCAGTCAAAATACGATATTCCTCGTGTGAAACTCCCACAAAATTGGTTAGTGGTCGTCGAGGAAGAGAGGTAAAAATATAAAAGTAAAAGATACTTCTATCATGTTGAGTAAAAGAAACTGTTGATTACATTAAAAGATTTTTGGCATATAAAGCATATGTTCAAGGAGATATAGGTTATACGCGAATGAAATTTTTGAAGAAGTAATGAATGTTTTAGAAGAAAAATATAATCTTTCAAAAATGAGTTCAGTATATCACAGATATGAAGCAGCTGTGAAGTTATCCAATGGCAGGGAGTAGTCATATATCATAACATTAATACAGGGCTAAAAATTTCATCGATTTTTTTATGCGAAAAGTTTGAAAGTCCTGATAGGTGGGTTTCATACTCTGTGAGGCGAAAGGATAATAAAGAAATTATTGGAAAATATAAAAACTCTGTTATAGGAAAAGAACAATGGGCTGTCACCATTTTTACTGCCACTATGGATAATGAAAAAAGAACAGGTGTTTTTATTCCAATAATATATGAAAGAAATGGCAACGAGATTACAAGCTCCTCCATACCCTTTATGCTTCAATCCAAATGGATGCTAATTGTCTACTCTAAAGGTTCTAAAATAAAAATTGAAAAATATATCAAAATTAACATAAATATAACAAAAACCTATTATAAGCAATTGGATAATATTTTCAAATAAGTTAAATCTTATAAAAATTCTTAAAATAGATTGATATAATATTTGTATAAATATTACAAAATATTATGGAAAACTGAATTGCTATATCTCCCCCGATACTCCATTATTATGTATAATAATGAAAAATCGTCATCACTATTGATGGTAATATGTTATAATATTTTATTTTTCATTCTACTTTTCTGCTGTTTTTTTATTTAAATATTTTTAGTGTGAAGAATATAATAGACACTAATATTATTAATAAAAAAAGGAGCGGATGACATTACATATATGTTGACATCTATCGTAAAATTTAATAAATATAGATTCTTTACCCATAAAAAAATAAGACTAATATAAATGAAATTATCTTCATAAAAATTTTTGGCTAAAGTTTACAAAAATAAATAAGCAGAATAAACACCGAAAAATTTTCAATTATCAACACATTAAAAATCTAATGGATAATCATAAAAATTAATACTAAAACCATTTTCAAGATTATATAGAATAACCGTGATAATAAATTCAAAAATACTATAAGAAGGAGAATTATTATAGCTTATTCTAATTATCAAGAAAGATATAATTATGATACTTGAAAGTAAGATGTTTTTAATCATTATTTTTCTTATTAAAATGACGATGACCCTCTTTTTATTAGGGTCTAAATCACCATTATTTAAAAATTTTAATATTATTGAAATTCATGTTATTCATTAAATCAACAGGGTTTATTCCAATATTTATCATATTAATGATAGGTGCTATGTAGGGAGCCATAGTATTATCCATATTAGTATGATCTGTTCCTTGAGGTAAATTTATAGTTGTTGATTTTTGTGTAGATACAGAAGGTATACCTCCTCCACCTTTATAGGAAGATTTATATGAATTAATATTTATAATATTAGATACATTATTTCCTAGTTTCAGTGAAAATGCACTTCCTCTATTATCTATAGAAGCAGCTTCTAAAGTCATAACTAAATCTATTTTTTTATATCAGTATTAACCAACTTAGTAGACTTTAAAGCATCTTTACCTCCTAAACTATGGCCTATCAACACAACTTTTTCCTTGATGATTTTACAGATTTATAATTATTAATTGTCTCTGCAATATGATCAGCCGAAATTCCACTATCTGATCCAGCATAAGTAACGACTTTTCCAAAAATTGGATATATAGAGCCTATATAAGCCAATCCATCATCGTTTTGTAGAGACGGTGGTAAATTATTGTATAATGTTTTCTCATTTTTATTCCATCTCCTCGTATTCCATCTGCTCTACCAATAGCAATAATTACAAGCATTTGATCTTTTTACTAAAATTATTAGCTGGTATAGCTTCAAGTCCTTCTAATTCGATTGCATTTATTACTCTATTTTCTGAAAAATATAATGAGATTGATAAGAATATTTTTCACTCAGTGGGTCTACTCCCGAAGAACCTTCCAATAGTTGGGTCATAGTTTCTCCATTTGAAGGTGAGCCAGTTGGTATCTTCTTGTCTTTCCTACCCTTGGTAGGAGTATCTATACGCACTATTTCCTGCGGAGTTATTATAACCTTTGTGCTCTAAACCGAAAGGATAGTAGTTGCTTTCTTTTATCTACAATAAGCCCACCAGTTCCTTTTATAATAACTCAGTCTGATATTACCGAGATAGTTGTATTTACAAAATCATAGTAGCCTTATTTTATTATTCTATTTTTCTTTATTATATTCTATAGTTTCTAAGACCCAATTAACTAAATCTTTATTACAGCAACAATCATCATAATTTTGTACGGAACGAAATATATCCTTAAAAATACTATAAGATATTACCTCTTTAAATAATAATATCTTATTTTGTTTGATAATCAACATATAAATCATATTATGTGATTTTTAATGTCGAAAACTTCATATATAATCAAATTATTTTTTTATCAATAGAATAAATTTGTCTCAGAATATATCATATTAGATTTTTGTTGAATAATCATTGATCCCTAAGAATTCATTATTAATGTCTAATCTATCTATAATTTCTTTTTTAAAGGAATTAGCTTTTTATCAAAAATATTCTTGTGATTTTAAATTTATAAATAATATCAATGTCAATATAAAAATAAAACTTATTATAAATCATCTTTTTATTTTTTTCTTTTTAATTCATCTAAATATTGCTGTTGAATCTTATATGGCTTAGATTCTCTATCAGATTTTATTCCTTTATAAACATTCATTCCCTTTTGGTTTTAAATTTTCTTTATCTGTTCCATGCACAGATTCATGAACACCTAAAAGAGCCAATAAAAATATCAAATCCAAGAGTTTTACTTAAATTATAAGAATCTTGGAGGGCTTTTTCTTTCAAAATAAAATCCAATCTCATCTACATTTTTGATTAAATTCTTAATATTTTTCAAAAATAACGATATTTACAGCAGGTATAATAACTTCTTCAGTTTTAGTATTTATATCGATTCCTTTGGAAATCTAGTTTCAGCAATATTAGCAGGGTTTAAATCCTTCTTTATTTATTTCTAATTTAACGGAATGTTTTGAATCTCTCATTTTATTTAATTGATCTAAACCGGTTTTTGTCAGAGCCATAGCATTTCCAATTCTTTTTGTATCTTCTGAAGCGTTTTTGCTCCATGTCAAACTTCCATCATTATTTACGACATAAGTAACTTTTTCCATCAAGACCAATAATCCAAAACTCCTTCTTTTTCCATCAGGGTCTAAGAATTTCATAGGATTATTCCATACATAGCCATAGGGGTCATGTGTTTTCTCTGCCAGCGGGTCTATTGTATTCCATCTGCCGATGTCGGGCATGTAAAGCCTAGCACCGTAGTCATACATGCTGTTTTCTTGCAGTTCTTTTCCGTTGTATTTATAGTGGTAATTAGGGTTTCCTAAATTCACGCCGCCATAGCCTTATGCTTCAATCCAAAAGCATAATAATTATTTTCTTCTAATATCTCTAACGCGCCATTATTGTTTTTTTAGCATAACTCAGTCTGACATTACCGAGATGGTCGGTATAGTTGTGAGACATATCTTTGTTTTACAAAGTCATAATAGCCTTCTGCTGTAGGGACGAACTGCAGAGCTCCATTTTCATACTGGAATCCGTCTAGATAATCCGTTACTTTTCCAGGGAAGTCTTTTTTCACTTTTACCCCGTCAGCTCTGTAGAGATAGAAAGTCTGCTTTCCATTCCAGAAGACGGCACTAGGCAGATTTAAGTGATTGTACCCGATGTGGGATATTCCCTTGTCCTTATGATTCATCATGTTTCCATTTTCATCATAAGGGGATCACACCGCCTCCTATAGGATACCCGCTGGGATTCTGGCTGTTGTCTGACACTTTTACCAGCTGATTTCCAATGTAGGTATAGCTCAGTTCATCTATTTTCACTGCCTGCGGCTTGTCCATATCCCCAAAACGGCTTAATGTCTTGATGTTACCATTGACATCATAGGAGAGATATTCATCATAAGAGCCCGTGTTAGGCTGCACTGCAAGAGGTTTGGAATAGAAAGACTTAGTGAGTCGGTTTTAGGTCATCATATTGATAAGTATACCTTCTGAGCTCCTCATTATTGCTTCGGGTTTTCCAGTCCATTTGGGAGATGTTTCCGTTGTATTTGGGAGTATCTTTGCCATTGGAAACAGGATTTTGATATTTAAGTTCAAACCCAAATAAATCTTTTTCCTAAATTTTGTAGCTGATTTACCGATGTGAGCCATCCTCTGATATTATAGGCGTAATCTACCTCTTGAAGCGGACTTCCCTCTGAGCCGCCTACTTTTTCTTTGAGAGTCTTCCCAGTTCATCATAAATATTCTCCAATAGCAGTTCTTCGTTTCTTCCGTTTTATTTTTATGAAAATGTTTCACTAAACGATTTTTGATGATCGTAAACGAAGCGTTCTTCTATTTTTACTTCAGGGCTTTTTAGGATCTCTTTTGTGGTAGGTATGAGTTTTTTTGTACCACCCCAGCAAAATCTATCTCCATTTGTATTTGAGTATATCCTTCCAAATAATTATGATGGAGTGTACCGATGACTCTTGCCTTTTTGGTCATAGTAAGTAAAAGTTCTGGACCAGTCGTCATTTTCTATATTTTTTTAAGATAAACAGCTAAGGGAAGAGATTTTGTGCTTTTTCCCTCCTACTGTAGCAGAAGCCATTAGCGGCTGCCCTAGAATATTTTTCAGGTGCAGCAGGCGCATCGGGAGATATTCATCATAATAATTAACAGATAAAAAGTTTTTATGTTCTTTGGATAAGAAATCTCACCACCAATGGCAGGATTATAGTGAACTTTCATGTTGTTCTGGGTAAACCCAGCGTTGGAAGTTCTCTCTACATGATTGGAGAGGGTAAGATTAATATTTTGCCTGTTCTACAGCTCTGCTCTCTCCTGTAGCTATTCCTGTATAAGCTACCCTTCCAAAACGGTCATATCGGGTAAAGAGCCATTCTTTTTGCTCTTTGTCCTGCATCTTGGCTCATAGTAAGCCTGTCTAGTTTATCATAGACCATATATTCCCAACCTTTTTGCTGGAAGTTTCTTTTCTACTAGTCTTCCTTTACCGTCATATCGGTATTGGTAACATAATCTATCTAGATCATCTTGAGTCAGATTTTGCTTTTTCTGCAGCTAAAGGACTGATGACAAAGGCAAGCTGATTGTATTCATTGTAGATATAGTAGGTGTCCAGCAGTTTCTGAACCATTAAACTTTCTAACGAGCACAACCTGTCCCTGTCCGTTTTTAAACTCTATGCTGGTATTTCCGTCTTCATCTTCTGTGATGTTCTTGTAAAGAGAACTAGAACTAAAAACACCCTCTTGTGACAAGGAGGAAAGAGTGGCTCCGCCGTTCCACTGGGTCACCGTTTTTGAACTTTTTACCCTGTCAGAAACGGTGTTGGCTTCATATTCTATTCTTATAGGATGGTTTTTGCAGTCATTTCCTTGGTGGATTTGTCCAAGAAGTCTGTTGAGTGGAGAGTTTTCAAGTATTTTTCTCACTGAATATTTTTCATTTTCCATAGATAGAAGAAGCGTTGGATAGGGGAGAATCATAGATTTTTCCTGCTTGTGTTCCAGACTGTGGAATGGGCAGAAAATCTTTTGCTTGTCTTCCGAACTCATCGTATTCTATGTGTGTGACTACATCTCTTCCTTTAGGAGAGGTTTTGACCCCAATATTTTGCTTTGGTCTTCCCAGCCCATCATAGTATGCTACAGTTTCCAGCTGCTTTTTAGAAGCATTGGTCTCTTGAGTCTCCTCTAAATATATCCTGCTGTGAATGTAGTTTTCTGATTTAGGTAATTCTTGGCTAAATACAAGAACAGAGAGCTAAAAAAAGATAATGATATCCATTGTTTTTCATCGTTATTCATTTTTTTAAGGTTGTCTGTAATTGTATCGATATTCTTTTTAATATATTTCCATGAATGTTCTAATACCTGCTTCAATCGGTTTGCATCATCATATTTATAGATTTCTCTTATTCCAGAAGGAGGAGTAATGCTGGTCACCCCGATGAGAGGATTGTGGGTATAAGTAGTGATCTGGAAATTTTTAGTTCTTCTTTATTTCTAAAATTATCCAGAGCCGTGATAAGATTTTTCTGATACTTCGTCTTTGTCTTCATTGGATTTAGAGATAATGTCAGAAACTAAATTTTTCACTTGTTCATAAGTTGCCCCTTCTATTTTTGCTATAGGCAGAGTCTGGTGGTATCCCCAAATGATGACAACCGGGGTGATTCCGTTAAGTTTATATTCTATGAGATTTCCTTTGTTATCATATTGGGTATAGGTAATATTTTGATTAGTTTTTGAAGGGTTTTTCCAAGTCATAGCCTAGAGAAGAAATAGGCATAGGCAGCCCTTGAGTTTTAGTATTTTGCTTCCGCTTGTGAAGTAGGATAAATAGTTTCTGTTTTTAGAGATGATTTTACCATCTTGAGTTACTGTTGTCTCTAATGGAATACCTACTATGTTTTTGTTAATTAAATAATTATTGCCTTTCTCATGTGCGTATTGGTATGTGATTTTCTCCATATGCCCATCAGGATAGGGTCGTGGTAGTATTTTTATGTTGATAGGAGTATTGATATTGGTATTATAATAGTCATTATATGTGACTGTTTCTAAAGTTTTTGCCTTTTAGAAATTCTCTTACCGCCGTTTTAGGAATTTCTATTTTCCTGATTCAATATTTATATAATTTGCCTTTATTTTCATATGCATCAATATAGGTTCCTATATCACTAATTCTTCCTTTTAATATTTTTTTCTCTTGGTGATGTTCATGTCAACAGCAAAAGCTATATATTTATCCATCTCGATTATTATATCCTGAAAGTTTATTTTTAAAGGGTTAAATCTATATGTATTAGTAATAGATTTTAATGTGTCATTACCTTTTTGTAATATGTAGCTAAATTTAATCCTCCTGACCATGTATTATAGTTTTGAAAAAAATATTAGTATAAACTGTTATTGGTGCTTTGTGTAAAAGTATAGATGATATCTCCTTGCCCATTATTCTCTATAACCTGCGAATAGGTTACTATATCTGAACTTGAGTAAGCGCTATGTGCAAAAAGTAGAGCTTGATAACTGTAAAAAAATCTAAAAATAGCCATATTCGTTAACTTTTTGGAATATCATATATATTACCATCATAGTTTTTGATAAATTCTTTTATAAACAGTTTTAGAAAAATTGGAAGGGCTGGTTAATTACTCCAGAGCTTATTTGTTTATTCTTTTTCTTATTAAAAAAACATTATAGTTATATTCTGTTTTATCTATTAACTGATTATTAATATTATAATCTTCAATTCTTTTTACTCTTAGGCCTCCAATATCTATAATTCTGTTGTATTCTGATTCTTTTTCATATAATATGTCTAAAGATATGGAGCAAAAACATTTACCCTCTCTTGCTAAACTAACTGTCAGAGGATTAGATGAGGGCAGAAATATCTGCTATAAAAGGGTTTCCCATTAGACCCAAAAATGTTGATATTGACTTGTAATTATATCACCAAAACACATGGTAGGGTCGTATTTCACTTATATCATCATTGTTATTGTCACAAGCATTTCCAAAAGTAACTCTAAATTTAGGATTGGATAAGTTTTTCATATGCGTTTTGAGGAACACTAAAGATAGTGTCTATTTTTCATAAGATTCATCCTGATATCGGTAATCATTTTTATCCGTAAATATCTTTTAGTACCAATTATTGTTTTATATTGTTCAGTTTCTACTTGATTATTTTCATAGAATAATTTTCTTGTTGCTCCTGTAGGATATTGTATACTATTAAGAGTTCCCAGCTGGATCAGAGCAGGATTGGTATGACGATTTCTACCTTTTTCATAAATAAGTGTAGAGCCCAGATTATCTGAGAATATTTCATTAGGGATATTTCTACTATTTTGTATATCCAGAATTAATCCTATATCCAGATAGAGAATTAATATACCCCAGTAGTCATCACTCATAGTTCCTCTTCCAGGTAAGGGAAGCTTTCATCATAAGAAAAATGATAATAGTTTTTATCAAGTTGATCATAAACATTAATAAGTTTTTAGTCTGTAATCTCTATATTCTTTAGGATATTCAGATATAAAATATTCATGATTTTAATCTGTAATCTTTAATGATTTTTTTCCAAAAAGAATTTGTCACATAAATTCTCTTTAAAGCTACATTTTTACCATTAAGATCTTTTCTATATTTTTCACCATTAGCAACCCCCATTCCTATTTCATCTGAATATTCGAAATAAATATTCCCATTTGGGAAAGTAATTTTTACTTATTAATTCTTCTGCATAGTGATTCTCATAAGGTTCTTGATCATATTCAGGGGACGAGGAAGTATCATATTCAGGATCTTTTTATCTAACATTATAAAGGCAGATTCATAAAAACCTTCCTCTTTGTATGCTTGCTCTTTATTATAATAAAAAGTTATTTTATTTCCTGATGTTGTGAATATATTATCAATTTGGTATAAATTTTGACTAGTAATAGGTTTTAAGAGTCCTATATGGTCAGGAATATTGTAATGCACAGCCCCTTTAGAGGATAATAAGAACTTATTTCCTATGTTATCAAGAATACTAAAATTATTTTCATCAACTCTTTTCTATTATGATGTCTTGATTAGGGTATAGTATACCCCTTTTCATTGTTGAGGACGAAACTTCCACTAATAGTTGGTAGGGTAATAATTAAAAATATCAGAAAAGTATCTACTCTACCTTCATAAATATTAGCAATCTCTTCTATTCTAGGATCATTACTTCCATATTCTATACTTTGATTAGTATATTGAAAACTTTTTCATAGTCTTTAAAGAATATAGGGCATAATCATCATCAATTCCCATCACATTTTTGTAATCGTATTAGGGATGGACAAGCTCCAACCCAACCCAACCGAACTTGAAATTTCATTTAGTCTAATTCCTCCTGTATTATAAGAAAGTGTAATAGGTATTTTAATGCCATCCACTTCAATTGTGTAAATAGGAATATTTATATTTGCTTTTACCTCTGTACAAATCCATGGGAAGTTTTCCTACTTTATTGAAACTATACGCTTCAGCAGTGGCTGGTGTTGGTAAATGAATTATACTTTTATTTTCATTGAGTTGCGAGATCTGTCCCCAAGTGAATGTGAAAAGGATTTATAATAGAGAATAAAAAGAGGTATAACTTTTCTCATGGTTTATATTTTAATAATTTTGGTACTAGAAATTTTTGTTTTGAGTTTTGATAGATACGAGATATACTCCTTGAACGAGATCTTGCGTATTAATTTTAGTTACGGGATTTTTTTGGTTATGATTGATTTTAGAGTCTTCCAGACATATCATAGAGTTGAATTTGAGCCTCATTAAAATTGAACCCGATTTCTACATAACAGTAGTCAGTAACAGGATTAGGGATAGACTTTTTAAGTTTTCTTTTTCGATGAGTTTCTCAAGTTCTTCACCTCCTATTTTCAGGATTTTTCCAATTTTCATTTCCAACTTCTTTTTGTGCTGGTTCCTGCTAAGACATAACTTCCATCAGAATTAAATTCGGCTGAGCTTAGTCGTTCCAATGTTTTTGTTTCTCCTTTGATGTGTTTTCTCCATATTTCTTCTCCATCACTATCAATATTTAAGAGCCAGAAAGTTTCATCATTTTGAGAAATTCCATGATCAGATTGAGAATACCCTCCAAGAAGAAAACTTTTTACTTGTTTTGCCTTTACTGTCCCATATGGTGTTGAGGCTCATTAGAGCATCTCTTTCACCGATGTTATAGGATTTTTGCCAAAGTTCCCGTCCTTCGTCATCCATTGCAATTATCCAAATATCAGTACCTCTTTCTGTAGCAGCTCTTTTTATTGTATCCATTAGGAGATCTACTTTTCTCCTGCAATGATATAGCCGTTAGCAGTTAATGCCATCTGCTTTTATTTTGTCGTCTTCCCTTCCTCCATAATTTTTTTCTGCCATAGAACAGTTCCTTCTGCACTTAACTTTTACTATCCAATAATCTCCTTCTCCATTGTTTTTCGGTTTTTCGGTTTTTCAAAATATAGTGTTTCTTTTGTTTTTCAGAACTGTTGATTTGTGTTTTGAGATTAGATGTAGCGTTTTGAGAATCTCTCTCCCATATACTACTACTTCTAGAGTAGATCCTATAAGACACCCTCCATCCTTTGTAGGAATGATACTTTGTACTAGGTCTAAGCCATTTCCACCTAAAAGAATATTGGATCTTATATCTCCTTTTTGTCAAGTTTGGTTATCCATACATCATTTCCTCCAAATCCATCATCGATAGCTTGTAGAGGAAGCAATAAAAATCCTTGATCACTAGACTGAATTACAGCGGCAACTTCATCATCATTAATAGTACCTATGGATTTTTGCCATTCTTCTGTTCCTTCTTCAGAAATTTTTAATAAGCCACAAATCTGAACCTCAAAATTATTTTCTTTTTATCTCCTCCTTTTTCTGAAAAAGAATTTCCAGCAATAAAAACCACCATCCATAGTAGAAATAGCAGCAGAAAGAAAAATCATGCCCATACCCTCCGAAAGATTTTTGCCAAAGGGTTTCTCCTTGTTGGTTAAGTTTTACAAGATGATAATCATATCCACTTGTTTTATTCTCTTTATTGTTAGGTAATTTGTTAAGGGAACTTCCAGTAACTAAAAATTGACGATCAATAGTTGTGGTTAATTGAGAAAGAAAATCTTGTGTAGAAGATTTCATGTTTTTCTGCCATAATACCCTCTGAGCAGAAAGAGGGTTACCCCAAAAGAAAAAGTATTAAAGCACTGAAGTATAGTTTTTTTCATAGGCTTTATATGGTTATGGTTTTAACATCTTTTTAACAAAACAAATGTATATACATTTTTATTCCTTTTGCAATATGATTTTTGTCATGGTTTTGTTGTTGCGGGGGATTATGATATATTGATAGATACAGATTATGTGGTTATTAAAAACTCATCAAGGAAAAACAAAAATAAATATTATAAATTTAAATAATAATAAAGATATATATTTATTTTATATATTTGCAATAAGATTAATTTTTAAATAATGAAAGTAATATCTGTTATAACAGAAAAAGGAGAGCTTTTTATTACTAACATCCTCTCCCCTTATCCTCTAAATTTTTTTAGTAATATTTTCCGTTATTTTTAGTAGTACATTAATTTTTATCTTATAAAAGTACAAAGCCTTATCTCATACTGCTACTTTTTAAACTAAAACTAAAAATAAAAACAAAATATATGCAACCATAAATCCAAAGGAGATGAGAATGCACTTCCATGGCTTTCCCTCTTTCTCAGATTCTTTAGTATAAATAAGATGTTTATCTTTTCTGTATATAAAAGAATAGTAAATGTGATAATAAACAAAAACATCTAAATTCCCTGTAACAGATATCTATATACTATTATTCCTATACATTTTTAGGCGTATAGTTGCTTCTACCAATCAGCTTTATACTTTTTCCATTCTTCTGGGATTTTTCAGATTTCTTATAAAACATAGCAAATATATTCAGAAGGTTTAAATAACAATGTATTAGGCATTATTTCTAATAAATATATCGTATCTCCTTCTACCTTTTACCTTATATGTATATATTGTCAAGCTTCTATCTGAAGTCATTCCAAATTCATCAATATACATTCTTTTTATTTTTTTATAAAACACCCTCTAATCCCTGATATATCTGGATTTGGTTCTAAATAATATAAAAAATCTTACTGCACCATTTTTCATAAAATTGAATATAATGCAATCCTGGTGACTCTGTTTTTGAATTTTTTAATTGAGATTCGACATTATAAGAACCTACCTGTTCATAAACTTCGGTGGTCTTGGCCAGCCTTCGGGCAGTTCTTGGTCTTGGCGGATACTCTGCCATCCAAGGCTCAGGTAAGGCTGTCCTGTCCATTCAGGCGAAGCATAAATGCCGTGCTGTGTCGGCGGACCAGGCGGGACTTTCAGTCCTCTTATGTAGTTGTCCCTTGCCTCCTGCATTTGGGCGTTTTTGGCGGATGTAGTCTATTCCTCCCGCCATGATGCCCGTGTTCTTATGCACAGGTTCCTTCACCCAGCTTACTCACTATCCTTGCCGAACCCTCAAAATAATGCTTGGTAAATTTCCTTTCTGCACCACGAAATAAGGGTTTACATAGGCAGTATAGTCGTCCATGTGAGTGATGACCGCCGATGTCAGCCCATTGGTCACCACCGTACTGCTCTCCCGCTGCTTTTTCACGGCTCTTTCGCCCGTGTGGTCGTAGGTGTAGAGATGCAGTTTTCCATTATCATTAATGCCTCTCAGCCTATTTTCCTCGTCCCAAACCATAGCGCGGAAACTCTTAGATTCCTCGTAGTATACAGGGGTTACCGTTGCCGTCATACTGGTAAGTTCTGGCTTTAGGCTTGCCCATCTCCATGATTTCACTTGGAGCGTGAGGGTGGGCAGGGTTGTTGTAACTTCTTTTATTTGGGCGTGTCCCTTGCCAAGGCTGTTTCCGCATCATCGGGTCGGGCTGTACGCTGTTACTCCTCGCCGTGAGCCATGCTAAAAATCCCACAACTACGGCTGTGGGGTATCCGCTAGCCATCCCTCACGCAACCGCAACCTCCTTTGCGTTCCTGTTTTTATGCTTTTCAATGAACTTCTACTTTTCTATTTTATTCAATCCATAGGGAGTTGTGAATTTTTAATAATGAAAAATAACACATTTGAAACATTATCGAGTTAATTATAAATTTATTTATGAAAGTAAAAGTCTTACAGATGCTTTATCTTTGGTTAATTTCTTATTAATAGTTTTATGCAAAATACCACTTTTCATTATTATTGAACTATCTTCTATTTCACGAACAAAAATATCTGACATTTAATGTATCTAAATTTAAAAATTTAAATGTTCCAAAAATGTTCTTCTATCTTTTGCAATTTTTCACCTTTTTATCAAAAATTCCATTTTCATTAATAAACACTTCTTTATTTATTTTAATATAATCGGCAAAACAAAATGTCCAAAAACTTAAAACAAAAATGTCCAAAAAGTAAAAGTAACCTTTTGAGTAAGGTTGCTTTTTAACATCTTTTAAAAAGGATTTTAAGGCTGTTTAAAGAGTTGTTTAATACTTGTATATCATCAAATCTTCATATATAGCCCTTTATTTATGCTCTACATCCACACTTAATTTACTCGCTCCGTCAAAAGGATTCTTAATACCAAAATCATTAGCTAAAAGCATCAAACAAATCCAATAATTGCCCTTTGTTTGAACCAAAATAAATATACTTATCCATTGCCGTTAATTCCTTTACAATAGCCAAAATAATCGCCTATTTTCCAATTACCTACACCATTATAACTCTTCACATCAGTAAAAAGATATGGAGGGTCTAAAACAAAACAACATTGTCAATATCTTTAAATTCTACTATTAATTCCTTGTAGCATTTGCTAACCCTCTCCACACCTTGCAAATAACCAATTGCATTATACTCTGTCTTTTGTTAAAACATTATAAAAATTATATCCTTTTTCCATTAACTCCTCCAAAAGAACAAGCGTGTTTTCCGCTAAAAACTAAATTGGCTGATAAGGTGATGTAATCTAAATCATAAACCGAATACTCTTTCAAGATACTAATGATTTGAGGTTTTAAATCATCAATATTAGACTTCTTGTTCTATTTTTGAAGTATTGGTCGTATATTTCCCAAAAATTTCATTCGTGATAGGTATCAATTCCAGCCTCCTTTGGAAATTATCGTAATCATTCCATATTACCCTCGCATTGGGTTTTTCAGTTTTTGATAGTATGACTCAAAAGCCCCGAACCGCCGAACAAGTCCACAAAAAACGGTATCGCAGGAAATTCCTTTAAAAATCTTCTCTTTTGTCCTTGAAATGGCAATGGTGCTTGAGCGAATATCGTCCTCTTCTTAATTTCTTTTGTTTTTCATAAAAAGGTTATTAGTTTTTGGCTTATGATGTTTTTTAAAGCGAGGACATTTTTAATCCTTTCCTCCAGAGGATTTTACTCTAAATTATTTTTCTTTGAGCCTTTGCCGAAGCAGTGCATTTTCTTCTTTAAGTTGCTTGATGCTTCGCTTCAAAATGGTGATTTCATCCTGCAAAGAGCTTGATTTTGTCTTCATAAAGACCTGTTATCTCCTTAAACTTAGCCTCATATCGGGTCTGTAGGTCATCCAAAGTATCTTTATAGACTTTTCACCAGTTTGTCGGCATTTCCGATTTCTACCGTGTCGTTATTGACTTCAATAGATTCGGTTTCTGCCTTCTGCTTCCTTTTTCCGAAGATAAACCCCGCCAAACCCGTCAGCACCGCGGAAATGAAAGTCCCGAAGTGTGGCAGTACATGCTCGTTTATAAATTCATTCATTCTCTTCCTTTTTACTCAATCAATTTTCCTCCCACCACTTCGGTTGTTGGGTCAAAGCTGTCTTTTGTAATATTCGCAGTTCTGCGGAAGCGTTACTTTTCAAAGAATTATCCTGTGAAAAATTTAGGTATCCTGTTCTCCCGCAAAAGCATAATGCCCTATGCTTTTCAGTGTTTTAGGGAAAACCAGATTCTCATAGTTAAGACATCCTGCTATGAACGCTTGGTCTCCTATCTTTTCCAGTCCATTTTTGAACACAATTTGCTCCGTTCTAATGTTAGCAAATGCAGCGTCCTCAATTTCCTTTACTGAACTTGGCAAAATAACTTTCTTGAACGAAGCTCCGTTGTCTTCAAATAATGTGCTCATTAAGAATGACTGAACCACTCTTGTCCCTGCCGGAATGTGCAATTCTGATAACTGTCTCTACTCTCGCTATCGGCTGTAACACCGAAAATCTGTTTGATAAATCCTTTTCGTTTCATTGTTTTATAATTTATGGTTTAACTTATTGAATATGAAATTCTTCTTACTTTATTGACCGCTACCTTTACCTGCTGCTAAGAACCCTCCATGAATTTAGTTGGCCGCACTCTAAACCTCAGACCTTTGCGAGAGCCAAACAACATATCCGAAGTAGTGATTGTCCTTACCACAGCCCTGCTGTTTCTCTTAGTTTCGCCTCCCGTCCAGTTGTCTGTGATAACGCCGTAACCTACAATCTCAAAAAGTGCCTCCTCCAGTTCTTTTTCTGCGACAATACACCACGGAGAAGTAGGAGATATTGTGCTACTACCATCTTCTACCGCCAAATCAAACTCCCAGTCTGTAACCTGAGCTATAGCTGTATTAGGCACTAATCTGCCATTGTCTAAAAATCTGTGTTAAGTCATAAGATGTTCCAAACGGCGTCTGTGCGTTATCTGACAAGAACCCCAGCTGTTTCTGCATCGCTGCTTCGTCTATATCTTTTACAAAGATTCAGCACGCCTGTTTCCGTTGTCGAACTAAAAATCTGTTGCTGGATTTTTCCCTGTTTTAAAGGTAATATCCACATAACCAGACTGGTTATACTTGGAAGAATTTTTATAAAAGAAAATTCTCCTGTATATAACCCGTGCCGTGCTTCAATTTTAAAATAACAAGCAAAATTGAACGGGTTGGCGTGATTATGATTTTCCAGCGCTGTTGTTACGCTTTGCAGGCAACTCAACCTCTATAAACACCCCTGCATGGTCGTTTCCATTACCATAATTTGTCAGTATGATTTCTCTTTGTTTATCTAAATGAAATTCAGCGGTATCTATGGACAACTGCAAAAAGATTCTGCAAGAATATTTTCATAATCATTGATAAACTCTGGATAACCAGACACTTCAAACTCTAACCTTACATACTTGTTTCCCGCCAAAGAACAGCCTTTGATGTTGATTTTTGGTGCGGGTGCTTCCGCTCCGCCTGATGCCGTGATTTTCTTCCACGCTCCGTTTTTACGGGCGTATTGCTTATTATCTCTCAGTGCATCAGAAAGTGTTTTTAACTTGGTGTTCCAAGCATCTACATGCTCCTGTGTCAGTCCCGATGCATCTGCACTGGCTTTATTAGCCAATTGGTCAGCATCTGCCTTGCTGGAAAGTGTGATGTTAAGGTTCTGAATGTTTTCCTGCGGTATTATCTCATCTTTGTGCCAATAGGAATCCATCCAGCTCCAAAATTGGTCTTGTGTAGGGCTTTGAGACCTGTTTTAAACCAGCTTTTAATGATGTTTATTGTTGTCTTTGCCATTATCTTAAATTTTAATTAAATCCTATAAAACTCGATGAACTTAATAATACGGTAAGGAGGCATATTGTTGTGAGGCTGATTACCACCTACACTAAGAGAATCTACAGTTCTTCTGTCATCAATCCAATCATCAGGATGCCCGTGTGCATTACCACTTGCTGAACCTCTTTGCAAATACAGGGACTTTTGTGACTATGAGCGGGCATTTCTGCAATGGTCAGCTGGTGTGTCTTTTTCTCCATCATTTTTAAGCAATTCGCTAAAATCAGCATCGTCCGGATTCCAGCCTAGCGGCATTCTTCCCTAAGCTCGGTGCACTCTTTCCAGCCCTCTGGTATAGGGTTCGCTGGATGGTTTTCCCCAAACGGCAATTAAGCCAATCGGTACAGGGCTTTTCTTGTTTTCCAGCGCTTTAATTCTTTTCTCAAAATCTGCATTCTTTACTCCTTGTTGTATCAGATTATCTACACGCTTAAAGTCTTCCCATTTAAAGGTTTTATCGAGTGTAGAGCTTCCGAATGTTACATATCGTGTAATCTCAATAGGTTTAAATGAACCGTCTTCAAAAGTTCCTGATACTGCCTCTTCTTTGATAAAAGACATTAGCCGAAAGACTTCCGCCTCTGAACTCCAATACTTCTTTGTTCACATAGACTACTCCATTGCTTACTGTGTTCCTGTGATTTCACGGCCCGAAATAACCACCATATCACCAGCCAAATTCCCCAGCGCATAAGACACTTGCTCCACGCTCAGTCCTGTAAACAAAAACGCCCTGTTTTTTTAGGGCTGTGGGGGTGTTTTTAGGGTATAATAATAGCCCTAATGGTAGTTAGGGACTATTTAATATGTAATTATCTTTATTTTTAATGGTAGTAAATGGAAGTTTTTGGACATTTTTGTTTTTCCTCGTTTTTCGGGCTTTTTTCGGGCTTTCTCCTTTATTTACAGGCTTTTTTTCGAGCTTTTTATTTACTATTCTTTTTAGACATTTTGTTTTTACCCCCTATATTAATTTTTATAGTATCATTCTTACTTATATAAATAAGATTAGTAAATTTCCACTTTCCTAAGGTCATTCTTTTGCGTTCCTCTGTTAATTTAACATAGGTATTCTTTCCTCCTATAAATTCTACATTTCTTTCTTTTACAACTTAATAGAGATATTAATATAACCAATAGTTTAATTACTAGTAAAAACTTTTCTGTTGTTGTGCTTTTTGAACATTAATTGGATCATATTTCTTTTCTTGTTTCACTGTTTTTTGCTTTTAATAATCTAAAAGACAATTTGGAACATTACTATTTTTTTAAGTAGTAGTATGGTCTATTTATAAAAGGATAATCTTCTATATATATTACTTTTTATTGTATCTCCTATTTTATATTTGGAACTTTTGTGAGTCGCCATTATATATTTTATTATCAATAGTAAAAATATAAATGAACAGCTTTGTTCATCATCTATAAAATGTCCATTTTACACCATTATAGCCTCGTTCTTTTCACAATGTGTCCTATGGTAGTTTTTCCGTATTTTACTAAATAATAATCTTGTATAGGCCATCTTATTATTTTGAAACGAAATATATCCAATAATAGTAATGAATATACATATTTTTCAATATGTTTTTCTTTTATTTTTCCTTTTCATTGTTTTTACTTTTAATAATCTGGAACATTGTCGTAAGAAATCTACATAGAAATATCATTCATGATATTTCCTTCATAGTCTGTAATATTTGGCTTGTGAAGTTCATGCCATCTTTTTATAAATTTATTGATGTTTTTCATGTCTGATTGGATTAAAATCTTTAGCTTTTTTTAAGCTTTTGTTTCATATCCAGCCTTTGTATGGTAGTTTCCTATCTTGTGTTCTGGAAGAAAAAAATAATATGGAATATAGGAGGACCTTTATAATCATCACTTCGTAACAGCATTCTTGTTATATTGTTGGGAGGAATACTGAAATTTAATCCTTCATATTTGTTTAATTCAGTTACTGATTCTAATTGGGGAGAAATCTCAAAAATATTCAGATAAATTTGTATCCGAGATTCACCGCTAAGTATATAAGTATTTATGATTTCAAAAATATCTATTTTGCTGTAATCGAGCGAATTCATAGCAATAGCCTTTTTATAGAATGGTTGTATTGTCCATCCCAAGAAGTTTTAAAGACAGGATGAATAAAACCATTATCTTCAAGAGCAGGAATACCTACTTCTTTAAAAATTTGATTTTCTATCCTTTAAGGATTGCTTATTAGAAACTTTATAGAATAATCCCATTAAAATTCTTATATCCATTATTATTTATTCTCTTTTTCATTGTTTTTAAATCTGGAATATTACCGTTTTATCCATTCTTTTCCTTTCCAATACAATATATTTCTGTTTTTAATATACACATTATCATAGAGAGGTTCAAATTCTAATGTGCATCTTTGAAGACTTGGTAAATCTACTGTAATATAATTATAATCAGTATTGATATTTTCTTTAAAAATATTAAATAGCATTCTCTCTATATATATCTTTTTCCTGTTAATTTTTTTGGCTATGTTGAGTTCTATTAAGTTAATATTATCCGTTTTCCATAAATACTCTGATTTAGACACCTTGATATTCAATTCATAGTAATAATAATTTTTATTATTAAAATTCAGACTTAAACCCATATCTGGGAGATTATGAGGAATATTTACATTTATATAAAGAGAATCTTGTGAATATTTCTTCTCCTGACGAATAGAATATGGTATTTTTCTAAATGCTGGTCTTGGCTTACTAATTCTATTACATCATTAGAGAGCCTATTCCATTTCCCTTTTGAGGCATAATCACACTGCTCTATAACAGGAGAAAATGTAACCTCTGCTTTTTCAGAATATAATGTCCATTTTTGTAGATTTCTATTTGTGAGTAATTATTATCCTCGGATAATGCTTGGTATTTATATTTATTTTTATGCTATAAATCCCTTCTATATTATCAATGGTTGCACAACTAATCAACTGAAATAGAGATATAAACAATACGATATTTTTCATTTTTATCTAATTATATCAATTACTAATAATATTTAATAATAAAAAGCTCTATTTAGAACATAAGTGCAACACCATACATTATCAACTTCTTTTTATTCTGACAGAGTTTTTCTTCTTCGTAAGTATCCAATAACTTTTTTATACCTTATCTCATCTAAAAATATTTTTGGATTTATCCTCAGCCCATATTTTTATAGCCAATTCCAAAACTATCTGATTTACACTGACTAATATAAGTCCCTCCTCTATATTCTGCAATGAAAGTATATATTTTATCCATTTTCTTTTTGTTTTTTTATTTTAATAATTTGGAATATTATCGTAGCTATTTACATTTTTCTATTTCATGCGAAATTTCTTTTGGAAAATGTTGTTATCCCATTTAAATCTGTCTGAAAAAGAAAAAAATTAATAGAATTCATATAGCTTTCATCATACATTTTTCCCTCTACGGCGATAGTTCCTATATCATTGATACTGAAAAACTATCTCTATCTTTTCATCTATATTTTGAAAGAAAAATTTTTCTTATTTTTACATTCACACAAATCCTTTAAATTCCTCGTTAAATCCTCTAAATCAGACCTTTCAATATCCAAATTCTCTTCAGAAACCATAGTTTCCGTAGAAATACGCACCTTCATTTTGATGAAAAACAGGCTCTTCTTTATTCAGCCTTACTATATCCGAAAAATTTTTATTTTGTCTTTTTCCTTGGTTGTCCTTTTAAAATCATACTAAATCACCTTTAAAAACACTGACTATCATCTATATTTAAAAATCTTTTATATACTTTATTCTCTATCTTTCCATTTTTAAAATATAGAAATAGTCATATGTTTCATCATAAAAATTTCATCATCATCATCATTTTTCTACCCTTTTTAGGATAAGACTTGTATTCTTTATTGTATTTGATTTTTATTATATCCTTTATTTGGTCTATTTTTAGGAAAAGCATAGAAAAATTTTAAACCCATCCATTTCGTTTCTCCTATACAATGTTCATCAAAATCGTCCAATTTTTTTCAAAAGAATATAATTCTACTTTTATGCGATTCTTTTCCTGCACAAAAGCCACAGACAGAGTATCATTTTTTTACTGGTGCCTATATTGGCGCCTTCCTGCTCATAAAAACGCTCTAATAATAGATTTTAAATTCTTCCTTTTTATCTCTATATTATTAGGATTTTTTCACAGCCCATCAGCAATAAAACAAATAATATAATTATTTTTTTCATATTATTTCTTTTTAATTTTAGTTTTTATTATAATCTAAGAACTTTACCGCTTGCCTTGTTCTTTTCTGGTATTTATAAATAACATAAATCATATATATAAATATTGATGAAAAATAACAATACAACAGCTATGTTTTTAATATCATGTAACATGATTAGTATGTACAAAATCTCTGCCTGTAATAATAATGTCATTCCTAATAATATTATCTTCAATATTATTTTATCCAATGCAATAAAAATTACAGACACAAAAATTAAATAAGACTACACCAAAAATATTTTTTTGTGTTTCTGTATCTTTTAAATCAATATTATGCCCTAATGCTCCATATATGACTATTAGAAAAAGCATTTAATAATAGTATTAGCAATATTAGTCTTGTTTTCATTTTTATAATTTAATCAAATTTATGTAGGTAAATAAATTGGTACTAATAAAACAACCTTTCCGCTCCTAAAAAACACTAAATTTATATTTATCTTTGCAGGAAACAAAGAACATGACAAAATTAAGCGTAAATATCAATAAAATAGCGACTCTCCGAAATTCCAGAGGAGGGCTGCTTCCCAGCGTGACAGAAGCCGCAGTGAAAAATTCAGGAGTTCGGGTGCAGATGGCATCACTATCCACCCGAAAGACCAGACCAGCGCCACATCACAAGACAAGATGTCTATGACCTCAAAACCGCTGGTGCATACGGAATTCAACATCGAAGGTAATCCACACCGACCATTCATAGATATGGTTTTGGAAATCAAGCCTACGCAGGTGACTTTGGTTCCTGATGCAGATAATGCCATCACTTCCAATGCTGGCTGGGACACCAAAACCCATCTGTATTTCCTGACAGACATTATATCAGAATTCAAGCGAGCAGGGATTAGGACTTCTATTTTCCTTGACCCTAAACCTGAACTTTGTGATTATGCCGCTAAAACAGGAGCTGACCGAATAGAACTATACACAGAGGCCTATGCTTCTGGATACAAAGCCAATAAAGAAGCGGCTATCAAGCCTTATTTAGAAACGGCTATCCGTGCCAGTGAACTAGGGCTGGGCATCAATGCAGGGCATGATTTAAGCCTTGAAAACCTACGATATTTCGCAGAAACTATCCCAAATCTCTTGGAGGTATCCATAGGGCATGCACTCATCAGCGAGGCTCTCTACATGGGCATGGAAAACACGGTTCAGGCTTACCAAAAAGATTAGAAATCGACAAATAATTTTTCTTACATGAGAAAGAAAAGAGAATTTCACTCTTCAGAATTGGTAAAAAGTTTGGCCAAAAATCTATGGTTTTTGATGAGATTTTTGGTTTCATTTAAAAATAAAAAGACTTTTCTCCGAGAATACTTCGGACGAAAGTCTTTTTAACGAAATAGAACAAGTTCGGCTAAACAAAGGCGTTCTCAGCCTAAAAATAAAATCTCCTTTACTAAAAACGATTTTCAGATGCGAAAAATCGTTCTATGTCAATAAAAATTTCTTCTGAAACTAGGAATAGAAATCACCCAAATCATCATTCTATAACTACTCTTGTAGGCGGATATGGTTCATCTGCTTCATTATCCAGCTGTGCTTTCTTTTCAGTGCTGGCGTTGGATTTTTGGGTCGTATTTTTGGATTTGGAAGAACTGCCGCTATCCACGCCGCCTCGCTTTTTGGTAAGATTTTTAGCCGATTTCTTAAAAATAATACCATGAAGCCGCTCCACACCGAAGACCCCTGCCCCATTTCTATGGAATTGAGATACCTCTCCATGATGATTTTTCTTATTCCAAACCTTTTCAATCACGAAAGTAAAAACCGTTTCTAAGCCTTTTCTGAACCAGCTTCTATTATTCCAAAGAAAAATATTTTTTTGGCTGTCTGCTGGGAAATCGTGCTTCCGCCTTGTATTCGTTTTTCCTTTTTCATTATTCTCCATGGCTCTCTCAATAGCTTTAAAATCAAAAACCATCATGTTTATAATAGTTTTGATCTTCTGATGCTATGACCGCTATTTTCACATAATCCCCCATTTCATCATAGGAAACATACTCGCGGTCTAATTTCTGATATTGAAACAAACCACCGAGCTGCGTCCATGTGATAATGGGATTAAAAACCTGCCCCAAACCACGGCTAAAAGGTAAAAATATTAAAATAAAATAAATTATTTTCTTCAAATATTTCAGCATCAAAAAAACCTATTTTTATTTTTCTTTTGTAGTGTCTTTTTAGTGATTTTTCATCCATATTCGTGAGTTCCGCCAGAGAGCGAGGCTCATCTACGGTAATGTCCTTGCCTATTGATTTTAGGTAAGCATTACATTTTTCTACAGATCAGCTCTCGGAATTTATATTCCGCTATCAACCTTCCTTTTCTCAGCAGAGCAGAATCTATTTTGGATATATCTGAATTAAATGTACAAATTAGCTGACATTCTAGCACATCTGACAGCATTCCGTCTGCTATGTTCAAAATCGAAGATACCACATCTGTATTGCTGTTGAGCGTGGTTCTCTCCGCGATGTAGTTTTCACAATCTTCCAGCACCAAAACCGAATTCTGATTATCCACCAAAACCCCGATGAAAACTAGGGTCTGTGAGCGAAGAAATCATCGTAGTCGGTATGAAAATGAATTTTTATTCGGAATCTGGCTCGTCAGCCATTTGATGTAGTTAGTCTTTCCTGAACCTGCAATTCCGTGAAAGCAGCACGATTCCTTTGTTTTCATTAGTTATCGTGTGTTTCACTCTGGTATGCACACCTCCATAAAATCATCATTGTACATCAGATCCAAGTCTATTCTGTGAGGTTTTATCGTATGAGTTTTTAGGTCAAAACCTGAATTATCTTTCAGCAAAATAGATACTTTGGCTTCTTTAGAAATATATTTTTTCAAAATATTCACTGAAAAGTTTTATTAGATTTGCCTTTAGTATTAGAGAATCATTTTTATAATAAACATACTCCACACGATAGAGCCCTTCCTCAAAAACTTCTGTATCATAGTCATCAGACAAGTCTCTGGTTAATAGTATAAAAACCCTAAATCAGGATGAGTAGCACTCCTCGCTCTCGTAAAGTTCATTAGTTTTTGATGAATATTCCATCGTTTGAAATCCTCACATTTCTGAAACTGAGAGAGTTTTCTCTTGTGGATAACCAGCTCATCATTACCGATATACAGATTTGCCATAGCATTATTTAACAAAGCTCTATAAGGCGACGAAGTGTAGAAACATCCATCTTGTTATAAAGTTTTACTGCCCTGCCTCACCATCATAACCCATTAAATAAAATGGTTTGTAAAATTCTGATTCTTTTATTCTCATTTCCTGCTAAAAATACTATTGTGTTTAAAAATCAAATCGCTCCACCTTCAGTTCTGCTAATTCTTTTCAATGCAGGAACTAACTCCAAATAGTGAGGCGCTTTCCCATGAGCCGCCAGAGACTCCCTCATTCTCCCATGTTTCGCAGATAAAGAGACTCCCCGGATTAGTCCCGCTGGCAAAGACATCATAAGCAATACAGCCGGCATCGCGCACAGAGCCTTCTACCAGTTTTTGTAATCTCTAATACCTTTTTGCGGTTTTCGCACTTGTGTTTTTATAAAGACATTTAATCTAATCATTTCTTTTTAATTTAAATCATTCGGGCAAATATAATTAAAATATAAAGCCGTTAAAAATTTTTATTTCCTGCCAAATTGCAATATTTTTGCAGTCTTAAATTTAATTCACAAAAATGGAGATTACAATACAGCCCACCACAAACCCTAAAGTTATAAAACATTGCAGAAAGCCCCTTATAGACGGCTCTTTGGAACTGGGCAAAAATTCAGATGTTTCCCATATTCCACTGGCACAAGAGCTGTTTCAGTTTCCCTTTTATCACTGAGGCTTTTTCATCACGGCTAATTTCATAGCAGTAGCCAAAGAAGACTTCGTAGAATGGAGCATGGTAGAAGAATCCCTAAAAGATGTTATCTCGCAAAATATCGCACAATACCCTGCCATTATCCTGCCTAAAAAGGAAAACACACTTTTCTATACGGAAAGAACGCCTAATCCTCAAGTGGTGAAATTTGTCTCCGAGAAACAAATTATAAAAAGGATTTTTAGAAGTGAAATCTCCCGAAGACAGCAGAAACATCCCGCTTACCAAGCAGTTGTTCAAAGACTTTTGCGGAAATCAGTGAAATTTTCATCAATGACAATTATATTTCCATTACCAAAACAAAAGAAGCCGACTGGGGACAGCATAATGCCCAGCATCCAAAAAGCCTTGAAGAATATTTTCAAAACCAGCAGAAAGCAGAAAAATCAGCGGAATAGTAGAAAAAAATACCAAGCCCAATCCTTCAACAACCGAGGCTTCACCTGAAATGGAAGAAAAGATAAATGCCATCCTCCAAGAATATGTAGCTCCTGCGGTAGAAAACGACGGCGGAAAAATATCTCTGATAGAATATGACGAAGAAACCAAAACCGCAAAAATGCTTCCTACAAAGGGCGTGCAGCGGCTGTCCTTCTTCTGCCGTAACCCTGAAAAACGGTATAGAAAAAGGTGCTGAAAAACTTCCTCCCAGATGTTGTAGAAAGCGTAGAAGCCATAAACGGCTAAATTTACCCAAAAATCATAAATAATGAACCTGCATTATATCATAAAGAACCCAAAAATATCAACCCAGAAACTCCTCTACTAGTACTGCTTTCACGGCTATGGAAGCAATGAGGAAGACCTCTTCAGTTTCGTGCCAGACCTTCCCGAAGAATGGCTTGTGGCAAGTTTCCGTGCTCCATTCAGCACGCCCTACGGCGGTTTCTGCTGGTATGAAATAGATTTCGCCAACAGCGGTAAATTCATCTCCGACCTATCCCAAGCGCAAAATTCCATAAAACTAATCCTAAACGAAATCACCGCCATTCGCCAAAAATACAACCTTGCCGATGGCGAACACACCTCTGTGGTTTCAGTCAGGGCGGCATTCTCAGCTATGCTCTTGCTCTATGCTATCCTCAGTTGTTCAAAAACCGCATGCCTGAGTGCCTATCCAGAGGAAGGACTGCTGCAAAAATATCTCCACAGACAAAAACCAGCTCCACCAGCTGCTTTTCTTCGTTTCTCATGGGACAGAAGATGCGGTAGTCCCACAGAATGGGGCAGAAAAAGGGCGAACTCCCTATATGATTTAGGCCTGTTCTTCTCCTTCCAGCGAGTATCCGAGCAGACACGGCATCAACCCCAAAAACTACCAAGACCTTATGGCATTTTTATCAATAAATTTCTGTTGGATATATTAAAAACTATAAACACTCTGTATTCAGTAGTGTTTATAGTGTATCTATACGCACAATATTTTTCAAAAATATTTTATTTTCTTATAAAAATATTACTAAAAAGCATAGTGGGAATTAATTATAAATCCCACTATGCTTTGTCTTACATCTAAAAATACTTTTTATGAAAAATTTATTATTCGTGCAAATATAATTAAAAATTTATTCTCTACAGATATTTTATACACAGCGGATAAATATACCCGCTGCAAACATGATAAAAACACAAAAACAATCTAAGATGAAAAAGATTGAATTTGACACAAAGATAAACAAAAACGATGTCTTTAGCAAACATTTTGTATACAGCAGAAAGATATAAATTTCCGCTGTATTTCACTACAAATTAAAACACTTATGAATAGAATACACCCATCTGCACTCGAAATGCAGACAGATTTTTAATTATAAAATAGCTGTAAAGGCCGCAGTAAATCCGAAAAACTATTCCAGGTGTATTTGCCACGATTATCGGCCAGTCTTTTTAGGTTTCAGGAATCCATAACCTACCCAAAGTGTACAGTTAATACCCGCTACAAAAAGGCTGAAGAAAATCTCCTTCATTCCTTGTAGATTGGATGTAATCTGCGGAATATAAGACACATACATAAGCATTGCTGTTCCTGTGGCTACCCATCCCAAAAATATTTAAGAATTTTTCCATAATTTTTAAAATTTAATTGTTGATTTTTGTTTAACAAAAACTATAAAAATTATATAAATAATAAAAACAACAAGGATTTATAACCTCCGCTGTATGATAAGTGTGTAAATCACTACTTTGTTAAAATACTAAAAACTTTTTCTATTTAGATGAATCTAGTCTTCCCTTATACACTACTTTTCCATTGATAGAAAAGTGTGCCTTCCTTATCATCATATAAGTATTCGCCTTTTTCATATAGATTTTTCTGACTTTTGTCTAAAATAACTCGAACCTTCTTTGTTAGGAAGAACAACCTCGGCTTTGGATTCATCTTTATTAAACAAAAACAAATGCACTGATGACTGCATCACCTTCTTTCACTTCTGATAGGATCTAGTCTGACACCAGCCTCCCAAAGCTGCACACAAGTCTGCTGCAGCTCACTCCACGAAAAACCCAGCCGAAGTGATGCACCCATGTTCATCTCTGTCTGCACCGACCAACGGCTCCTGAGTTTTCTTCTGTATTTACTTTTTCTTCTTTTCACTTCTTCCTTTTTGGACTGTTACAAGAAAGCATAGACAATACTATTCCTGATAAAATTACTGCTTTCATATTTATAATTATTTACTGTTAATATTCCATTGTTAATCACTGCTTCCACCAAAAGTAAAGTTGAGAGAAATCGCTCGTATCGTAGATAATGGAAACGCCGTGGAAAATCTTATACTTGGACACCAGCTGATTGTAGAACAACTTGGCCTGTAGATTTTGTGAAAAACTATAATCTGCAGAAAAAGTTGATTCCCAATATTTTCTGTCCGCCAGTTACTGGCTGTCCAAATCTATAATGTTTGTAATTCTGGTGGATTGTCCTTCAGCGAGAAATCAAATTTTAGGTTTAAATCACTTTTAATCGTTCTCTGCTTTCCTCTAAATCTGAATTTCATCGTTAAATCCTTAATGATATATCCAAAGCCGACCATATTCCGAACCAAAATCCTCTGCCATTGTATGAGTTTTTGAAGCTCAAGAACAAAAGCTCTGTTGCGGTTGTACATCGCACGGAACTGCATATTGTTCTCATCGTAACATCAGCACCAATGAGCGGAGAGAACTCCTCCACACAGCCCACCTGAGAGAAAACATACGGATTGTGATAGTTTGCCGTTTTGGTCTTTATCAGGCGAAGGCGTTAGGGAATTTCTGCTCATCTGATAGTTATAGTAATCTGAGCTAGATTGAACCCCGCAACGGTGTAAGTAGATTTATACGCATGGAGCAAATCAAACTTAGCAAAAATACCTGCTGACCACCGGAATATTCTTCAAACCAGAGTAGGGTTATCTGCCAGTTTGGAAGCGGAAACTTAGATTTCGTAGGGGTTTTCTTTTGTTAAATTCTTCCTCCTATTGCTGCCTTTAAACGCAGGAATTAAAAATATATGAATTTCCTAAACCATGACCTTCCACAAAAACCATCCGCCTGAACAACACCAGCATGAGTGCGGGACAAAGTCCTTGCATTTTCCACTAAATCCATATACAGCTGTCTGCCGTCTTTAAAGGATGTCCCGAGCGTGATGTCTGTGTTTGAGAAACTGATGGTTTCATTAGCAAAGGATAATTCATTGTTGTTCAATATAGTTTATACCCGCCTCTGCGTTAAAGTATTAGAATAGTTTTTAATATATCTAAATCTATTCTCAAATCATTAACCGGCTGAATCTGAACACTTCCCTGTAATCGTTTTTGTATTCATCTGAGTATAAGGGTCGTTCATCAGAGAGAACCACTTACCCAGCCTCTTTCTATCACCAGCCTTCGGATGTCCGCCTGTGAACCCAATAAAAAGCCGTATGTAGGGACCGCCCAGCGTCTGCCCGTAACCATAGAAATTGAGGCGCTGATAAAAGCCCTGGAAGCGAGATTCCGCTGGTTTCATTATAGTTAAAATTAACTTGTTTTTATAGATGTCAGAGCATACGAAAGCGCTTGGTGGAGCTTCAGCCTGTTTTTAAATTTATAGTTTTTGGTAACCTTTTCTGCCTTTTCTTTGTTGCAGACTCTGCATAAGCCTTTTTTCCATAGCATCTATTTCCTCTTTTCTTGCCTGCATCACTTTTTCTATATTTTTGGAAATATTTGAATTTTTCCAAATAAATTCGGTAAATCCGCAGAAGCAGTAAATACAGTATTGGTGCTGTTTTTGAGCTAAATGCCCCTATACTCTGGCGGGACAGCGCTGTAGAACGGGCAGACCAGTTATACTCGAAACCGTAGCCAAACTCCGCATTCATAAAGTCCAAATAAGGAAATACTCAAACGGGAATTTGTAATTCAGCTGTAATTTGTGATTATACAAAACTGGCCTCCCCGCACGGAATGGGTTTCTGAAAATAGAGCCTGTATTCAAGCGATCCGCTGCAATATGGTCATTCAAAGTCCGAGTATTGGAATTGATGTCTATTTTGAGCGACTTGGTTAAATTAAACCCTAAATTATACTGCCACCCGAAATAGAAAAACTCCAGACCTGCTGACTTCAAAATCATCGCCGTTTATACCTGCCAATAAAGCATTTACATTTCTGTACTGCAATTCGGAGTAGGTTCTGTCCATTTCTGCACGGAAGAGAGAACCTTGACGGGACAGGATTAAAATTGATTTCTTTAACCCAGTTCAGGTATTTTTGCCGCCTTCAGAGTATCAGGGATAAGCTTATCAAACGGCTTGATTTCCCAAGGTTTAAAATTAAAATTATAATCTATATATCCTTTGAAATACTGGCGGTAGTTTTTCTTGGTGTGAATATCTCGGTAATAATCATCATTATAAACAGCTGTAAGCGTGAGGTTTTCCACATCGTAGAATTTTTCCTTTTTATCTGGATTGGTTCTCTGCTTCTGCATATTTACAATCCCAATACTCCTCTGCTGGTTGTAGGTTCTACCGTTTTTCAACTGGGATTTCAGAGGGCTTTTTCAGTTCCACATCATTGTCCAGCGGGTTATACTAGGGTCTTCTATGCTCTGTGTATAGGAATAGTTGAGCGGTATTTTCATTCCGAATTTCTCAGGAAGGAGCTTATCCACATTTATTGTCGTGTCAATGTGGAATGCCGTGTTATTGGTCTGCGACCTTTCGGAAGGTTTCTCCTAATAGCGCCCTGAAAACCAACGGTAGACATAGACCCGTAGCATTAACAAAAGCAAAATCACCCAAATTGAAATTCAAACTTGCATTAGCCGCATATCCTCCCTTGTTTTCAATGCCTGAAACACAGATTTCATTCGCCCAAAGGATAATATCCTTGAAACAGATAATGCATCTTGGTTTCTGACCCCCAGCATAATTGTGCTGATGCTTCCTAAACTCGGCCTACCTTTTACATAAATCTTTTTATTGGCATCCCCATAGTTTCCGTCTGTGTAGCGGGTATCCATTGACACAGAATTTCGGTCTCTTCTTCCTTTAATATCGGTAAATTCTGCTAAATCAATATTAATGGTATTCTCTGTAGGCCATATCTCGTAAGGAGTTCTGGCATTGAGAAGTATATTTCAATGAAGCCTCGTATTCATAGTAGTTATCCAGTAGCATCACTTCCCAAACGGATGAAGAATTTGGTCTTGTCATCAAGCGCTGTAGAAGTTACATTCCTCAAAATCCTGTGCATGGACAAACATTTCCAATTTCTCGTATCTACGAAGGTCCAAAGAAATATTCTTAAACACCGCTCGGGCATCATTACTCAAGCCCATTACCTTCATGTAAAGAGAGCCTTCATTTTGGCGCTGAGTTCCTGTCGTTCCGCTCAATATCTCTATTAATCCCTGGAGGAAGGACATACGGCAGCGAAGCCAATGAATTTTTCCTCTAAATTCACGCTTCCTACTTCTACATTAGAAGTATTCACCATTCCGAAGCCTTCAATAGTGGAATTATCCACTGCAACGGTTTTTGTATATTTTCTCCAATCGGAACGAACCAAATCAAAAACTTGCAAATCTGAGGGTAGATGTTTGGTCAAAAGCCCGTCAAAAGCATTCTTGCAAAACGCACATTTGAAAGCACTTCTTCGCTTCTTTCTCCTGCTGTAGTGTCAAACTGGCGCACAGGAATACGGAACAAGAACCATTTATTTCTCCCTCGTTCTTCCATCTTGGAACTTGGTTTCTACTTCCTTGACATCCACAATGTTATTTTGACCCAAAACAAGACTTGACTGGTCTAACCGCACTGTATATTGGTTGTAGCTTTTCGTATTGGTCTAAATTATAATCTCTATTAACATCCTCTGCATCAGGCACCTGCAGAAGAAACATCTAAGGAATTAGATTCCGAGTTTCCATCAGGGTTTCTGAAATACCGATAACGCTCCACCAAAGAAGACGCCATAGCCCCTTGGAACTTGTTTGAAAGATGATACACAAAATCATCAGAAGCAGGGTCTTGGATGTTGGTTATAGGATTGACAAACGCTGTTCCGAATTTAGCGGCTTCCTGAGCATTATTCAGCCCATCGTATCCCACATCTTGGGCTTTTCTCTCCGCTCCTTCGGAAGAGAAAGCATACAATATCGGCACTTGGTCTGGCTGGTCCCCCAGTTCGTAGAAGAAACATTAGATGGTGCAGAATCTGTCGGAAGGCCATTTTCATACTGCAGTTTTCCATCTTTTTAGGACATCCTCGAAAACATTTCCAAGATGAAGCAATAATTTTGGATTTGCCCCTAAATTATTCCCTATCTGCGTAAGGTCCATCATCCAAAAATTCTACATACTCTATATTGGAATTTGTAAAATTGGACACAGAAATAGGGTCTCATAAGCCCTGCCCATCTGTCTTGGGTAGATTCTGTTGCTGTGTTCAAGTTATAAGGCCCACGCTCGGTTGGATAGTAGGAAACATCAAAAGTATTGAGGTAAGCCTCTTCTCCTGCAATATAGTCCCGCAAGTATAAATTTCCCTGAATGAACTCTACGAGAAGCATGGTTAGAAACCGCACTCGCATTTATTCCATTAGGCGCATTCCGCCGATACCATAAAATCTTGGGTCTATATTATACCAAGAAATAAGCCTCTTCCGTTGCCATGCGCTATATTATTAGTCAGACCAGCAGTGCTGAATATCGGGTCGCTGGTATTTTGTTCTGGCTTGGAAGCCAAACTCCACATTGCTGGATCTTTCAGCGAAATTTTTAGAAGAAGTCTGCTCAAAAATCATCTATATAAGACTGGTCATTAGCATTTTTTTATTTTTGTCCTGGGAACAAATAAGCCGCCTCCGCTCTGAAACTGATATTAGAAGTCGCCTCTGTTTTTAATTAAAGGCACTTTATTAATCAATCTAGTTAAGAAAGGAGCTTCGTTATTATATAAAACATTGAATCCCAGCATGGTATTATTTACCGATTCCTGCCCATACTGTACTTTCTGCGTGAGAGGTGTTTTCGAATAATTAACCGCTGTAGCTCCAATTAAAAATTTTCGTTGATTTTTCTTTCAAGATTTAAACCTATAAATCTTTTTACGCTGAGTATTGAAAGTCATCTGGTTTTCAAGGCTCACATTAATCGCCTGCCCCTGAACTTTTTATAGTTTCATTGATGATTGTAACCACTCCCAGCATGTAATCCACCGTATAATCTACGCCTTCCACCAGCTGAACGCCGTTTGCCGTAACTTTTACAGAGCCTCGCGGAACATTGATTGCCCCTAAAGAAATCCCCTGAGTTCCAGAGCCTTTATACCGCCCTTCTATGGTGTATCGCTGGGCTAAGTTACTCTGCGTAGCCACTCGCTTCTGCTCGGTATACAAGTCTGAAAAACAAACTTAGGGTCGCTGCTTCCAAGCACACTAACCAAAATGATTACCAAACGGTTGAGTTTTAGTAAAGATTAATTTACCATTATTAGAATCTATCGTTATATCTTGTATAAAAGTCAAAAAGCCCGTCTCCATAGGTGCCGTTGCTGTTCTGCTGCAAATCGCCATTGGCATTGAGCCTGTCCCAGTTAAACAGCCTGAGCAGACTAATATCCTGAACGCTGGTTCCTGGCAGATAATTTACCTTGCCGTTAGATGGGTCTCTGTAATAGACATTCATCAGAAAGTCTGAAGAGCTTATCTGATTGGCTTCCAGTGCGTAGATATTTTTCATCATCAAGTTCCACATTGGCGAACTTGTTTTGACTACTGATTTGGTTTTCAACAATTTGGTAATCAGCACAGAAGAATTATCTTCGGAAAACTCCCCAACTTTATAGACTTTAGAATTATCCCCATTTACCGTGTAAGAAAAACGATACCGCCAAGAGCTGGTTGTCATTCAGTCTTTGGTTCAATGAAATATAACCCAGCTGCTGGATGATACCTGAACTCGCTATCATTCAGCTTTCTTGCTCTTCTATTGAAAATGAAGTTTTCTCCATCTTTGTACGGCTGGTTGCTTCCTGTGGTTATGTCATAGAATGGTTGGTCTTTCAGCGCATTATAAGCGGTATTCACATCTCTGATTCCGCCGCTGCTGTAATATTTTGATAAAGATTATTCCTCTCGTTATCTGGATAGCCCGTTCCTTCTCCTAAATCCCTGATTCCCACAATACTTTTCTGACTTTTGGAGATTTCCCTGAACCTTGGTCTAATACCCAAACTTCCATTCGGGTAATGTTGATGTTTGAATTGATTACAGGATACTGCGCAGGGCATTGTCATATCCATTATAAAAATACTGCCCGATAAAATAGTGCTGGTTGTCTTCATAATCTACCGCATTGATTTTTAAAAGGTCTGCGAAACGCCACCATTCTGCGCCACCACACTTCTTGCCTCGCCCTGCTGCTGAGAAAGCACTATGGTTCCTGTGGTTTTTCCCTAGCTGAAATTCTGTTTTTAATCCGAAAAAGAGACTCCGAACCGCGGATAAGACTGGTAGAAAGAGGCATATTAACATTCCCTAATTCCACCTTTTTGATGATTCTGTCCTCCGCATCATCGGCATTTTTGGTGAGCTTATCATTTAGTTTATTTTGAAGCCTGTCTGTAACTTTCCCTGAATATCTTTCCAAGTGGTTCCTCCTTTTGGGTATCCAGGCAATATTCATTTTATTTTCAAAGGCAAAACCGCTCTGGGTGTCATAGTTTACCTTTAACTGCAGATTTTCTCCTACTTTCCTAAAATCCCTACATTTATTCTCTGCTGAATGTTTATCGATGTATTGGTTCTGTTTTAGGAAGAATCATAGGATTGTCTATCTTTTTGATATAAAACTCCGAAATCAAAAGTTGCAAATCCCTGCGGAATAAGTTCCACTTTATTCCCACCGAAAAATCTTCTCAAAGAGCTTGTTATTGATGGTAATGCTGGGCAGAATACTCTTTCTTTTTCTTCTTTTTCTTCTTATCGGCTAAGGCTTTTCTGCTGTCAGACTTTTCGTTATAATATTCCCGAGCCTGTTTTGACCTGAATGTACTGCGAATATTGCAGCGGAGTCATCACCAATGGCTCTCCACCACCAGATTTCCTATTTTTAGGATAGAGGTAATAAAGCCCTGTCTTGATGTCATAAAAGGCTTCATAACGCGTAGGATCCGGTAGAGTAAATTCTTTATTCTCTATAGTTTCCTTTTTGATTTTCAGCATTCTGGGCAAAAAGCCTGATTACTGAAAAAGCGATATAATGGTGCGGTTTTAATAAAATATCTTTTTCTCACTAAATGTTTTTATATATTTTTCAAAAACTTGCTTTACTAATTCTTCTGTGCTGGTTTCTGGAGCTTGTTTCAGAACTTTGTCCATGATTTTCTCGCTCGTTTTCCGCGGAATGCCCAAAACCTCTAATGCAGATAACGCTTCTTCCTTTACTTTTATTGTCCATCAGCGGAGTTTCTCCTTCCGTGAATTCAAATTTTTGGACTTTGTCCCGCAAATCTATTATAATTCTTTCTGCTGTTTTTCGCTCATGCCCTTTACCTTCTGCAAAACTCCGCTATTTCCTGATAAAATAGCCCGAGAAATTTCCGCTAAATCTAAGGAAGAAAAGCAGTATCATCGCAGAGACCGCCCCTCACTCCATTTACGCTTATCAGCAGGTTAAACATTTCCTTTTCCGCTTTCTCATAGAAACCAAAGAGCAAATGCGCATCTTCGCGGATAATCTGCTGTGTATATAAAAGACATTCTTTGTCCTTATGAAGTTTTTGGGAAGTATTCAGGCTTACACTTACATAATACTCACGCCTCCTACTTCTACCACGGCATAAGTAGGGGTAAGCTCCTGCACAACACCTTTAAGATAATAAATCATGTTTTCAGCTGTTTATATCTTGGCAAATTTATGAATTTATCGGCAAAAACTCTACTGCTCCTCCTCAAAAATAGAGGCGGTAGAATTTCCTTTTCATCTTGGCCAGTTTCTATCAGTTTTCTGTCTCCATGCACATAGATGTGGAAGTTTTTGTCCAGTTTAATCACCGATTTGAAATAGCGCTGCTGTTTTTACGGCGGCAGAATTTATCGCAAAATCTTCTGAAATGGACAGCTGAGTTTCCTGCTCGTAATCGGATTTGTAATTTACAAAACTTTCGGTAAGTCCCTCGTCTCCGCCGAACACAGCTCCGGTAAATTCATCAAACTTAAATTCTTCCTTTTTCTTTAAAGAAATTAATTGATTTATTGAGAAAAATCGGCCTGGTCTGCTTTAGAAACATCTTCGTACTCCTCTGGAAGGCGTTTGGTGATGAAATCCTTATACACAACGAGGGTCTCTTGGGTGTGGAAATAATCATCATCGCGCTGTTTTTACTTTCAGAAATCCTCAAACCAATAATACAAGTCGCCATTTTTGTTATTATCTACCACGGAGACAGCATAGCCTGTTTCTTTGCCGCTGTTATGAGATCAGCGCCCCTTTGTCCAGCTTGGAAAGCCCTATCCCAAAGTCCTTTTCATGGCGTAGCTGTCATCTTCTTCGCTGGGATTTATTTTAAGGAAAGGCTGTTTCTTTTCTGTTTTTAAAAATACCTATGAGTCTATTTTTCCGTCTGGAGTTTCTTCGCCGTCAAAATAAACCACGAAAAGCTCACCTCCCCTGTATCCATGGATTTTTCCGCTGCTTCGTAGAGGTGTTTGGCAATATTGGCACTCTCCCAGACAATTTGTCTTTGTCTTCAAAAATTTCCAAAAACCGAGCTGTATACAGGATTATTGACAAGATAAGATTCGCTGTAGAACTGAAACTGCTCTTCTGTCTTGAAAGCACTGAGGAAGAAATCCACTAACTGCTCTTTCATCTCTTCATCCAGCTCCAGCTCGTGCGAAGAGAGAAAAAGCCCTTCTTGATTAACCTTATTTCCTACCCGATGTACGATAATTTTTGAAAAACATACTGCATAGATTTAGAAAGCAAAGATAAACATTTTGCTTTTTCTAAACGAACTCCCAGTTTTTTAACTTAAAAATGGTATTTTTCATATTTTGAACAAGGCTGATTTTTGTTTGTCTTAATTTCTAAACAAAAATTCTTCCTCCCAAATTTGGGAGGAAGGAATTTTCTATGAAAAACTGTTTATTTCACTTCTTCAAAGTCAGCATCTTGGACATTATCTCCGCCTTGCTGCTGACCGCCTGCTGCACCTGCATTTGGCTGTGCTTCGGCTTGAGCTGTAGAGAGCTCTTCAGAGGCCGCCATCCACGCTGCATCTAGGGCTTCTGTTTTTAGACTTGATTTCCTCTACATTTCTTTCGTTTCATATGCTGTTTTCAACTCTGCTAATGCTGTTTCTATTCCAGCTTTTTGTCCGCAGAAAGCTTGTCTCCAAATTCTTTCAGCTGTTTTTCAGTTTGGAAAAATCAGTCCATCAGCTTTGTTTATTACTTCTGCATCTTCTTTTTCTTCGCATCGGCAGAAGCGTTTTTCTTCAGCTTCTTTTTCATTCTTTCGATTTCCGCATCAGAAAGTCCAGAACTTGCCTGAATCTTGATAGACTGCTCTTTTCCTGTTCCTTTGTCCTTTGCAGAAACGCTAAGGATACCGTTAGCATCTATATCAAAAGTTACTTCGATTTGTGGAACACCTCTTGGCGCTGGTGGAATATCTACCAAGTCAAATCTACCGATTTCTTTATTGTCATTAAACATTGGTCTTTCCCCTTGTCCTACTCTGATGGTAACCGCTGGCTGATTGTCCGCCGCTGTAGAAAAACACCTCTGATTTTCTTGTAGGGATAGTCGTATTCGCTTCGATTAGTTTTGTAAATACAGACCCCATAGTCTCAATTCCGAGAAAAGCGGTGTAACATCTATAGCAATACATCTTTCACATCTCCTGTAAGAACTCCCCTTGGATAGCCGCACCGATAGCCACTACTTCATCTGGGTTTACTCCTTTAGATGGCGCTTTTCCGAAGAATTTCTCTACCGCTTCCTGATTGCTGGAATTCTAGTAGAACCACCTACTAAGATAATTTCATCCAATATCAGAAACGCTCATTCCTGCATTAGCCAAAGCTGATTTACAAGGCTCTATCGTTCTCTCGATAGGTTGTGAGCCAATTGTTCAAACTTCGCTCTTGTCAAAGTTTTTCACCAAGTGTTTTGGTCCAGAGCTGTAGCCGTGATGTACGGAAGGTTGATTTCCGTTTGTGTAGAAGAAAGTTCCACTTTTGCTTTTTCTGCTGCTTCTTTCAATCTTTGAAGTGCGATAGGGTCAGTTTTAAATCTACACCTTCTTCATTTTAAATTCTTCTGCCATCCAGTCGATGATTACATTTATCAAAGTCATCCTCCTCAAGGTGAGTATCTCCGTCTGTAGCTTTCACTTCGAAAGAAGCTATTTCCGTCCACTTCATACATCTCCAATACAGAGACATCATGCGTACCACCACCACAGTCAAACACTACTACATTCATGTCTCTTTTTACCTACTTTGTCTAATCCATAAGCCAAAGCTGCTGCGGTAGGTTCGTTGATGATTCTTTCTACTTTAAGACCTGCGATTTCTCCTGCTTCTTTAGTTGCCTGTCTTTGTGCATCATTAAAGTAAGCTGGCACGGTAATTACCGCTCTTGAAACCTCTTGCCCAAGGTAATCTTCAGCTGTTTTCTTCATTTTTTGAAGAATCATTGCAGAGATTTCTTGTAGTAGTATTCTCTATCGTCTATTTTTACTTTTACAGTGTCATTTGGCCCACCTACCACTTCATACGGAACTCTTGAAATTTCCTCTTTATCTTTAGAGAACTGTGTTCCTATGAATCTCTTGATAGAGTAAATAGTTTTCTTTGGGTTCGTTACTGCCTGTCTTTTAGCTGGGTCACCCTACTTTTCTTTTCACCATCCTCTGTAAAATGCTACGATAGAAGGTGTTGTTCTTTTCCTTCTGCATTTGGGATTACTACAGGGTCTTTACCCTCCATTACTGCCACACATGAATTTGTTGTTCCTAAGTCAATTCCTATAATTTTTGCTCATAATATTTTATATTCTTTTTATTAATAATTATTTTAATTTTTACACTTTGATTTTATCAATAATCATACCACTGGAAATTTTTCTTATTTTTGTCAATTTTATTTTATTTTATGCCATATTGACACTTTTTTTATTTTTATTTTTGCATGACTTATTTAAATTTTTGTCACAAAAACTCTTCTCATCATCTAAAAATATTTATCTTTGGGCATGATTTTTAGTAGCGAATATCCGAAGGACTCACAAGCCCACCACCTATACAGAACATTGGAGTATCTTTGAAAAGTATGGAGAAATTTCCTTTATCTACAAAACGCTCTATTTTTCTTATTTTACAGGATATTTCTTTCTTAGCTATTCTTGGACTGATGGTTTTATCGATATATTTTGGGTGATTTTGAATGGAAATATTCCTTCATACTGCTCTTCCCTTCGATACTGCTTTTTCAGAAATCATGACCAACCTTCCTTATTCCATTATTTTTGGATGATTATGGGTTAAAATTAGGAAACAAGGACAAAATCAAATGGAAAGAAATAGAAAAAAGTAGAGGGCTTCCATGTCGGAGATGATTCTATAAAACTCGTAATAACACTGAAAAACAGCCAAATAATAAAATACAATTATCAAGAAAAGACAATACGCCCTATCTCTACATCAAAGCTTATCACGAAAAATACTCAAAATAAAAAAACCATTCTTTTTGAGAATGGTTTTTATTTATTTTAATCTTTATAAATTCGCTCTATTTCGTGGCGAAAGCTTGTCCATCACTACTTTTTCTTTTAATTTTCAAAAGTAGAGTAAGCTCTCCCTTTTTCGATGGTAAATTCCTCTGGAAGCAGCATGAATTTTTAATGTGCTCATAGGGAAGACTGTCCTTTCTGCACCTCTGCTATGATTTTTGGAATTTCTCTCTTTATATTCGGCATTTCCAAGAGTTTCATTTTTCTGCAAGGTTCAATTTTAGATAATCCTTAAACTCTGCCAACTCCTGAGAAAGCGCCTCAAAATTAGGGAACGATGAACGATGTCACATATGGTTTTCCTCGGCTACTACAAGCGCTTGTGAAATGCTCGGATGCGTCTGCAATGGGATTTCTAGACTGCTGGCGCGATGTATTTCCCATTGGAAGTCTTCATCAGATCCTTTATTCTATCCACTATATAGAGATTTCCATCCTCATCGATACGCCCAGCATCTCCTGTTCGGAAATATCCATCCGCGGTAAAAACTCGCTGTTTCCTCTGGATTTTGTAATACTCCTTCATCACTCCATCATACTTCACCAAAATCTCATTTTCTTCTCCTATTTTTGATTTCAACCCCTGGCAGCGGAACTCCACACTTCCGTGAACGAAATTCACAGTCGGATATGCTGTAACCGTAGCACAAGTCTCAGACAACCCATATCCCACAATTATAGGCATTCCTATGGCAGCGAAAAACTCTGAAATTTCTTTTTCAGCATCGCTCCGCCCACAGGCATAAAGCTGAGGTTTCCACCAAGCTCGTTTCTGATTTTCTTAAGACCAGAGCCGAATAAAAATTTATATTTCAGTCCTAATAAAAACGGTATTTTCTCTCCTTTTCTTACTCTTTCTGAGTATTTACGCCTATTCTGAGGGGCTCTTCGGAAAAATTCTTGTTTCAGACTGCTAGAACCTTCTATCTTGTTAAGTAAAAACTTGATAAATTTTTCTCGTAAAGTCTTGGTACAGAACACATTGCCCAAGGTTTCACTTCCTTCAAAGCTTTGCGAAACATCCTTTGGATTGTCTAAAACCGCCACATGCCCCCATTGCGAAAACAAACGAAGACCATCCACGCTCAAAAATATGGCTCAGCTAGCAAAAATGCCATAGAAAACCTTATGTGAAGGTTCTCTATTTTAAAGAATTCTTATGCGCTTTGACCACTGCATAAAAATTCTTATGCGTTAGCACCACTCCCTTCAGTGTCCCTGTCGTTCCAGAAGTGTAAAGTATTGTAGCTGTGCTGTTTATATCTATATCCTTGTATTGGAATCCTTTATCATAAGCATCTTTCCATTTAGGAAGGTAGTATTCTTGTTCTGTAGGATTTTCCAGCTGAATAGAAGAAATCACCTGCAAATCAGCAAATTCCGAATTTTTGTTTAATTTCTCTAACAATCTCCAGCTGCTTCTCTGCTCCCACCAGAATTACCTTTATTTCTGTTTGTCTTAGGATAAATTCCACCTGCTCTTTGCTATTCGTGAGCGTAGATGAGGCACTGTAATAGCCCCCTAACGACTGGTTGGCAAAATCCACCAACACCCAGTCTTTGGAATTATCAGAAAAATCCCCAGCTTATCTCCCTGCCCCCATTCCAAGGCTGCTAAGAGCATTAGAAATTTGGGCTAAAATCCTCTCCAAACTCCCTCCAGCTCTTTGTTTTTCCAAACTCCATTTTTCCCTAAAAGACAAAGCTGGTAAATCCCCAATGGTTTTAGTATTATTATGAATTAATTTGAGTACGCTCATAAATATGTTATTAAGTGTTGCAAAGATAAAATTTTAATTACATTATGCATCAAAAACATTATTTTTCAAGACTAAACATAAAAATTACCACCTACTGAACACCTCTATATTTAGATATAAATATAATTTTAAAAATGTTTAAACACAAAAATAAGAAAGTCCCATGAAACAGAACTTTCTTATTTAAACTTTATCGTTTTAAAAACTTCATTTACGATCTGCTTCACCCCTTCACTGCGCCTCCCATGGAATAGTAATGCGCAGTGCAGGGAACGCTCTTTCTTTCAGCTCTTTACTTTGGGGCTGTACACCATTCTATTCCTACCTGTTTTATATCAGCAGCAGTTTTACATTTTGTAATCTCAATCACCAAATCATCTGGCAAATCCACCTTAAAACGATACGGAAGCATACTCGCTGGCTTTATGCCGTGATAGGTTTCAGCCCTGGGATTATCGGAATAGTTATGCCCTCTTCCCTACATTTATCGACGAATTCAAAGAATTTTTGATTATCAAAAAACATCTGTGTCACCACATAGTCCGCTCCTGCTTCTTGTTTTTCTTCAGGTTCATTATATCCTGATGCAGACTCGCCGCCTCCATATGCTTCTCTGGATAACCCGCAACACCAATGCAAAAATTGGTCGGCGATGGCAGTTCTATATTATGGTCAAGATAAATCCCATCGTTCATTTGTTTGATTTGATGAACCAAATCAGAGGCGTGGGCATTTCCGTTTTTTTCTGGTTTGAAATAAGTCTCGGACTTCATCACATCACCACGAAGAGCCATCACATTATCTATCTCCAAGAAATCCAAGTCTATCAGGAAATTCTCCGTTTCCTCCCTGTTAAAGCCTCCACACAAGATATGTGGAATAGCATCTATATGATACCTATTCTGTATCGCCGCACAGATACCCACTGTTCCTGGGCGTTTTCTTACCACTTTTCTTTCCAACAAGCCGTTTTCATGCTCTACATACTCATATTCTTCTCTGTGGTAAGTTACATTGATAAAATTAGGTGCATACTCCAGCAGAGGGTCTATGGCATCAAAAAACAAATTGATATTCTGTCCTTTAAGCGGCGGCAAAATCTCAAACGAAAAAGCGTCTTGCCATTGGCTTTTTCTATAGTGTTCTGTTACTTTCATGATTGTTTATTTTGTTGTTTATTTTTATTTTTAAATCTATACGCTACGCCCAAAGCTACGAAATTATCTGATTCCGATTTAAAAACAGAAAATCCAGCTATAGCATCTAATTGTAAATCGTTGGTTAATAGGTATTTCAACCCAGCAGACAAATTATGTTTTTGGTCTTGCAGCACCAAATATTCCGTAATACTCCCCAAATGCAGTCCATTTTTCAGCAAAAGAATAGCCCAGCTGCGAGTTCATCACCATATTTTCAAAACCATCAGAACTTCCTATGTTGTAAGTGAGCGACCATTTCGGCAAAAATTCATAATCCACTGCCAGAAGAAGGTCGGCATTGATTCTATCTCCCTCCGTGTCATCATACGCCAGATACCCCACCAGTGTAAAAAAGCAGGCAGATTTTCTTTGTTTTAACATCTCTGCTTCACACTCAGGGTAAAATCATTAAACTGAGTATGCCAAATATCCTTCCCAAAAATCTGTATCTAAACGGATTTCCGTTCCTTTCAGCAGTCCATAACGGAGCATCAGACTCGACGCGAAAATTCCCCTCTGAATATTGCAGTCCTCCTTCTATCTGAAAAAGTCCCCTTCGGCAATACATAAGTTCCCTCGTTTTGGTCTGGTCTATCCGTATTGATAGGCTCTATTTCCTGCTCCTGCCCCCAAACATTTATTCCTAATAATAAGAATAATGCATACAAACTCTTTCATTCCTAACTCAAACTTGCTCTAAATACTTTGTTTTTCCTGCTAAAATAGGACTCAGCCATTTTTCTAGCAAATTCCTCATCTACACCCTTTCTTTCGGTATAGTCTTTCAGCTGGTCTTCACAGATTTTTACCAACACCGAAATATTTCGCCTTTTGCATTAGCGAAATAATACCCCGAAACTGCCGCCGTAGGATACATCGCCAGACCAGCATCCATCAGCTCTATACCGATAGTCTCTTTCACTTTCGAAGTTCCCAAAATAGTAGCCCTTTCCAGATGGTCTGGACATGCTGGATAGCCTGGCGCAGGGCGGATACCTTTGTATTCCTCATCTATCAATTCCTCATTGCTAAGGCTTTCATCCGCTGCATATCCCCAGTATTCTCTTCTCACTTTCCAATGCAGAAATTCCGCAAACGCCTCCGCAAACCTATCCGCCAGAGCCTTTGCCATGATGGTGAGAATAGTCATCATTTTGGGCTTCATAATATTTCACCAATTCATCCGTACCGAAACCAGCTGTCACAGCGAAAGCACCTATATAGTCCTGTTTCCCAGAACTTTTGCGGCGCTATAAAATCCGACAGGGCGAAATACTCCTTCCCTGCTGATTTTTCAGCTGCTGGCGAAGTGTTCGGAAAACAAACTCTTCCCCATCTTTATCTAAAAATAATATCATCTCGGTCGTTAGAATTGGCTGGGAAAAAGCCCAAAAATAGCCTTGGCTTTAAGCAGTTTTTCATTTAAAAATTTTATCTAAAAATCACTTGTGCATCAGCCCAAAAGCTCACGAGCCTGCTCTCCTACTTTTTCATCTTCCAAAATATCTGGATATCTACCGTGCAAATCCCAGCTTCGGAAAAATGGAGACCAATCCACGAAAGGGAAAGAAGCTCACGGAAAATCTGATCTTCAATCACTGTAATTCCTAATTTTTAGGCTTAATGAAGGTTTCGTTTTCCCAGTCTATTTTAAATTTCTTTTCTCTCGCTTCCTCTATGGATACATATTCCTTTGTCTGTCTGTCTCGCCAAGAATTTCTCTCTGAATTCATCATACTCTTTCTTAAAGCTCTTTTTGTATTCAGCAGATCTTTCTTCGCTCAATAGCGAATTTACTATATTCACCGTTCGCGAGGCATCTCCACCATGCACCACGGTATTTCGGTATTTTGGCGCAATTTTTCACAGCTGTATGGGGCTTTGGAGTTGTCGCTCCTCCTACCAGCAGTGGAAAATCCAGATTTTTGCCTATCTAGTTCAGATGCCACATATTCCATTTCATCCAGACTCGGTGTAATCAAACCACTCAGCCCGATGATATCCACCTTTTTGTTCTATCGCTGTCTGAATGATTTTTCACAAGGCACCATCACACCTAAGTCTATGATTTCGTAGTTGTTACATGCTAGCACCACACCCACGATATTTTTACCAATATCATGAACATCGCCTTTCACCGTCGCCAAAAGAATTTTTACCATTAGAAGGCTTGGAAGTGTCTTTTTCTGCCTCTATGAAGGGCTCTAAATAAGCCACCGCCCGTTTCATCACCCTTGCAGATTTTACCACTTGCGGAAGAAACATTTTTCCACTTCCGAAAAAGGTCTCCCACCACGCTCATCCCAGTCATTAGGTTAATTTCATCACATCCAGCGGTCGTCTCGCTTCCTTCAAAGCTGCTTCCATATCTTCCTCAATGAATTTATCCACGCCTTTTACTAGTGAATATGTAATGCGTTCCTGCAAAGGCTGTTCACGCCAAGACAAGTCTTCTACTTTTTCTTTCTTGACTGATTTTACTTTTTCGGAATAGTCTAATAAGCGCTCTGTAGCATCATCTCTTCGGTCTAGTATCACATCTTCTACCAGCTCCAAAAGGTCTTTAGGAATTTCATCATAGACTTCCAGCATCGTAGGATTTACGATTCCCATATTCATCCCTGCTTTTATGGCATGATACAGAAACACCGAGTGCATGGCTTCCCGCACCGCATCATTTCCTCTAAAAGAAAACGAAACATTAGAAACTCCGCCGCTCACTGACACATATGGTAGATTCTGGCGAACCCACCTTGTCGCTTCTATAAAATCAATTGCATTTCGTCTATGTTCCTCCATTCCCTGTAGCCACAGGGAAAAATATTAAGGTCAAAAATAATATCCTCTGGCGGAAAACCTACCTTGTCAACCAAGATTTTATACGAACGCTCTGCTATCTCTATTCTTCGCTGGTAATTATCTGCTTGGCTCACTTCATCGAAAGCCATTACAATAACCGCCGCTCCGTATCTTTTTATAATTTTTAGCTTGACGAATAAACTCCTCTTCTCCCTCTTTTAAACTGATGGAATTCACCACCGATTTTCCTGAATCACCTGCAATCCAGCTTCTAAAATTTCCCAGCGGAAGAGTCTATCATAATAGGAATACGAGCAATGTCAGGCTCAGAAGCTATCAGATTAAGAAATTTCACCATCGAGGCTTTCCCATCTATCAGTCCATCATCCATATTTACATCCAAAAATCTGGGCTCCACCCTCCACCTGATTTCGGGCAATTTCTAAAAGCTTCTGTAAAATTCCCTTCACCTATCAGCCTCAAAAATTTCTTTTGACCCTGCGACATTCGTCCGCTCTCCTACATTCACAAAATTAGATTCTGGCGTAATATGAGTGGCTCAAGCCCTGAAAGTTTTAAATATCTCATGTATGGCTATTTTTCAGTTAAAAAGCCTTCAAAGTTAAAGTCTTTTTAAAATATAAAAATAGGAAGGTAAAATTTACCTTCCTATTTTTATGAATATTGAACAATTTTCAATTACTCTTTAATTGTTGCAATACTTACTCTGTTCCAATCTGGTTCTGAGAACATGTGACCAATACCTTCTCCTTCTGCTACGATACGCTCAGCATCAATTTTTGTATTGCTTGATAAGAACTGCTTTTAACTGCTTCTGCACGAGCTTTTAGCGATTCTTTCGTTAACTTCAATACTTCCTTCTGGTGAAGCAAATCCTTTGATAACAACTTTACTGTTAGGGATATTTCTTCAAATAAGTAGCAATTCTAGCTACATTCGGCTGCTGAGAAGGAGCGATGATAGTTTTTCCTTAGTGCAAAGTAACCACAGACTCTAGTGTTCTTTTTAGTTTCTACTATAGTTTCTTTTTTTGTGGTTTTTCTGTTACGAGCATCTGCAAGTTCTTTTCTAACTGATTGATTCTGTTTCTTGCATCTCTTAATTCTCTGTCTTTTTGGCTAAGTGCAGCAGAATTATCCTCCACTACAGGAACAGAAACTGATGGCTCATAAGCAGTAAAGTGATGAGCTCCGTTACTTCCTTTAAATCTGTAAACAAGACCTAAACTTGCTTGCGTGAAAGAGTTGTTATTACTAAGACTATGATCTTGTTGATACGCTGGCGTCAAAGCATATAGGATTGATGGACTAAGTTTAATAGCCCAGCCTTTAGAAGCACCCAAGTTAAGCAAGAAGTTAGCACCAAACTTAACAGTCATCTCATTAGAATCGTTTCTACCAGGATTGTAAGAATGTAACCATCCTGGTCCAGCAAACGCTTCTACTTCAAATGTACGAGGAACTCCTTTGTAACCACCAAAGATATTACTAAGATTAAAGTTCCTAACATAGCCACATTAGTATGCTCGATAGCTAATGGATTATGACCTCCCTCGCATTATCATTGATATAAGCAACACCATCAGCACTAAGACGGAAACTAGGAGAAATTTGTTTTCCTACTTCTACACCGAAGTTAAGCCTTGTAGATTTAAAAAGGATATCCCGTAGTTGGAGTGTATCCTCCTACATTTACACCTACTTGCCAGTTATCAAAAATTTACCATAACTGATTCCTTTAACACTTTGTGCATTAGCTGCTACTGCAGCACCTGCAAACATTACTGATAAGAAAAATCTTTCATTTCTTTAACTAATTTTTAATGAATTAACAATGCAAATATACATATTTTTATTTAAAAACAAAAATATTTTTTTATCATAATTTTTTAACTTTTTTTATATTTTTCTTGGTTTATAGTCTTTTGCAAGGTCTGAAAGAGCCTTTTATATGCTCTGGTGTAGTACCACAGCAGCCACCGATAATGTTTATCAATCCTTTATCCAGATACTCTTTTATCTGCTCTGCGGTCTGCTCAGGCGTTTCATCATACTGCCCAAAAGGCGTTGGGAAGCCCAGCATTTGGATGAGCAGAAATCCTAAAAATGGGTCTGTGGAGCGACAGCCTCTAAATATGGAACAGCTGCTTTGCACCTAAAGCACAATTAAACCCAATACTCAGCAAATCCAAATGAGAAACCGAAATAAGGAAAGCCTCCGCAGTCTGTCCGCTCAGGGTACGCCCAGAGGCATCGGTAATAGTCCCAGAAACCATTGTAGGAATACGGATTCCTCTCTCCTCTTGAATTTCATCAATCGCGAAAAGAGCCGCCTTTGCATTGAGTGTGTCAAAAATAGTTTCCACCAAAGAATATCTGCTCCGCCATCTAATAGCGCCTCGCCTGTTGTTTGTAAGCTTTTCTAAGTTCATCGAAAGTAATGGCTCTGTAGCTTGGGTCATTCACATCTGGGCTGAGGCTGGCGGTTTTATTTGTAGGCTGATAGAACCTGCCACAAATCTCGGTTTGTCTGGAGTTTTAGCGGTATAATCATCACATGCTTTTCGGGCAAGTTTTTGCAGATTCATAGTTGAGCTGATAAACAAAAAATCCTCCATATGGTAGTCTGCTATCGCAATGGTCGTGCTGGAAAAAGTATTGGTCTCTATAATATCTGCCCCAGCCTCCAAATACTGCCTGTGGATTTCATCTATCACACTAGGTTTGGTAATAGAGAGCATATCATTATTCCCTTTCACAAGATACTCCCAATCACAGAAACTGCTCGTCGTGATAGTCTTCTTCGGTAAGATTATACTTCTGAATCATGGTTCCCATGGCTCCATCAAGAATCAAAAATACGCTCCGAAAGTGCTTTTATACAATGCTTCTGTGTTCTTCATTCTACTTTTGCTAAATTATTTATTCAAAACCGATAATTCTCAATTTATTTAATACATTTGTAGTAAATTATTTACAAATGAAAAGATTTATTTTCCTTTTAGCCTTTTTCCCGATGTTTGTTTCTGCTCAGGAAAAACAGAATCGGCGGAAGAACAGCTATACTCATACCAATAAATCTTACAACTTTGGGTTTGGAGAATTTCTTTCAATACGACCCTGATTATTATGCAGGAGTAACAACCTATGCAGGAGCCCATTTTGGAGCACATCATTCTAAACTAAAAGTAGTCCCCGAAGTAGGCATGGAAGTGCACTTTCTACTAGCAGGAGCAGGAATTTCCCTCAATACCGAGGCCATACAGCCCCTGCATAGGTATTTCTGCCTTTAATTTTGGACAAATACACTTCAGGGTATTCTATTCCTTTCTTTAAAAAATCGGTTTTCAGAGGTTTTACTTTTTACAGCAGTATTCAATCTGTATTAAACTTAACAAGATCCCAAATTTCAGTGATAAACAAATCCCCTGCCTTCATTCGGCGAGGATTTATTATCTAAACATTAAACCTAAAATGCGTCGATATCTCCATCCTGTACGATATATTCTTTTCCTTCTACGGAGAGTTTTCCAGCTTCTTTTACTTTCAGCTCAGAGCCGTGGTGCAGGGAAGTCTTCATATTTCATGACTTCGGCACGAATGAAACCTTTTTCAAAAATCAGAGTGGATGACTCCCGCTGCCTGAGGCGCTGTCCAGCCGATACCGATAGTCCATGCCCTTACTTCTTTCACGCCTGCCGTGAAATAAGTCTGCAGTTTCAGAAGGTGGTATGCTTGGCGGATCAGCCTATTTACCCCTGGTTCCTCCAATCCCAGTTCTTCCAAAAATCTGGCGTTCTTCGTAAGTTTCCAATTCATTGATATCCGCTTCTATCTGAGCTGCTAAAACTAAGGTATCCGAACCCTCTTTTTTTAGCCATTTCTTCTATCTTTTTCAATCCAAGGATTTCCGTTTTTTTGATGGCGTTTTTCATCCACATTGCAGACATAAAGCACGGGCTTTTTGGTCAAGAGCTGAATTTCATCGATAATCGGCTGAGAAAACTCATCTACAGGGAATTCTCTGGCATTTCTACCGCTTTCTATAAATTCGCTCAGCTTTACCAATGTTTCATAAGCAAGCACATCTTCCCTCTTCCCAGATTTCACCTGTTTTTCGCCTTTTTCTATGGCTTTTCCAAGCGTTTCCAAATCCTTCAGCTGGAGTTCTATATCTATAATATCTTTGTCTCTGAGCGGGTCTACAGAGCCTTCTACATGGACAATATTGCCATTCTCAAAAGCAGCGCAGCACATGGATAATGGCCTCACACTCTCTGATGTTTGCCAAGAACTGATTGCCCAGCCCCTCGCCTTTGCTCGCGCCTTTTACCAGCCCTCGCAATATCTACAATCTCTACCACAGCCGGCAGGACGCGTTCTGGTTTTTACGATTTTCTCTAATTCAAAAGCCTCGGGTCTGGCACAGAAACCGTTCCTACATTGGGCTCTATCGTGCAGAAAGGATAGTTTGCAGACTGAGCTTTTGGCATTACTGAGACAATTAAACAAGGTTGATTTCCTACATTAGGCAATCCTACAATTCCACATTTCATACTTTATAGGCTTTGTATAAACCGATTTTTACTATTTTTTTGAAGGCTACAAAGATAACCATAAAAAGAAAAAGCCTATATTTTTTGAGTTTTTGTGCTATAATCTTCTTACTTTATGACTACTAAGTTAATACCCTCTAACCCCTTCCGAACGGGTCGATACCCATTAAATTAGTACCCTTCGACCATTAAACCAGTACCCTTTTACCCTTTCCGAACGGGTCGATACCCACTAAGTTAGTACCCTCGACCATTAAACCAGTACCCCCTGACCCCTTCCGAACGGGTCGATATCCACTAAGTTAGTACCCTTCTACCATTAGATCAGTACCCCTGACCCGTTCGGAAGGGGTCAGAACATTATTTGATATATTATATGCTTTTACAATTCTAAAGCTTTTTCTCGTTGTTTTCCATAAGTAGCTCCACTGGATTTTCTATGGCTTCTTTCACAGCCACCAAGAATCCTACGGACTCACGACCATCGATTATTCTATGATCATAAGAAAGCGCCAAATACATCATCGGACGGATTTCTACCTGCCCATTGACAGCCACAGGGCGTTCTAAAATGTTATGCATTCCTAAAATCGCACTTTGTGGCGGATTGATAATCGGCGTAGAAAGCATAGAACCGAAAGTTCCACCATTAGTAATGGTAAAAAGTTCCGCCAGTCATCTCATCTACAGAAATATTCCCATCACGAACTTTTTGTAGCTAAATCTTTAATTTTCAGCTCAATACCTTTAAAGGACAAAGTCTCTGCATCTCTGATAATCGGCACCATAAGTCCCTTTTGGCCCAGAAACTGCCACAGAAATATCACAAAAATCATAATTGATTTTTGGTCGCCATCTATCGCCGCATTCACATCTGGATAAAGTTTCAAAGCTCTGGTAACCGCCTTTGTAAAGAAAAGACATAAAACCAAGCCCTACGTCATGTTTCTGTGAAAATTCTTCTTTATAAAGTTTTCTCAGCCTGAAAAATTTTCGCTCATATCCACCTCGTTGAAAGTAGTAAGCATAGCGGTTTCGTTCTTCACAGAAACCAATCCAGCCGCCAGTTTTTCTCCTTAAAACAGAAAGTTTCGTAACGGTCTGTTTTCGGTTTCCTGCGTTCTTCCCATCGCTGCGACAGCTTTTATCGCATCTTCTTTGGTGATTTTTCCGCCTACGCCTGTTCCTGTAACTTTATCAGTATCAATGCTGTTCTCCTTTAAAATCACTTTTGCTAATGGAGAAGATGGATGTGACTCTTCTTTTTAGGCTCTTGTGCAGGAGCAGCCACTGTTTGTGCCTTCCACTTTCATTTCCGAAGCAGGTTTTTCTGTTTTTCGTGGCTGACCCTTTTGCGGACATATCTATAAGGCAGACTACCTGCCCTACTTTTACCACATCTCCTTCCTCTGCTTTTTAGGGTAATTACTCCTGACTGCTCGGCTGGGAGTTCTAGTGTCGCCTTATCAGAATCTACCTCTGCTATCGGCTGGTCTTTTCTACAAAATCACCATCTTTTTACTAACCAAGATGAGATTTCTACTTCTGTGATGGATTCGCCTGGTGAAGGCACTTTCATTTCTAATATAGACATAGCTCTAAGTCTTTATTTTTATGTTAATAAACTCTATTGTTTATCCTATTAAATTTTCCAAATCAAACACTCGCTGGATTACTTGTTTTTGGTTTTTATCAAAACCTTTGTGCGTTCCTAGAGCAGGCGTACCGCTGGACACTGGCGCGATTACCTCAATTCCTGTATTTCTCAAGTTTCTCAAGATATACGCCCTAAGTCTCCCATGTTTTTCAGGTTCTTCCTGCACCCATACTATTTCTTTATTATGGGCATATCTGTTCATTATCCCTGCAAGAGTTTGCCTATCCAAAGGATACAATTGTTCCAATCTTACCAATGCCACTCTTTTCCTCGTTTAGTTCTTCTCTTTTTGCTAAAAGTTCATAGTAGATTTTTACCGCTACAAAGGGCTATTCTCTCCACTTTTCCAGCATTTATCAAGGTATCATCTATCAGAGTTTGGAACTCTCCATTTTGCCATTTCTTCAATTCCAGAAACTACTTTTTGGATGTCTCAACAAGGATTTCGGAGTCATTACTACTAAAGGCTTTCTGAACGGCTGTTTCATTTTGTCTTCTAAGCAAATGGAAAATAATTGGCCGGCGTGGTACAGTTTGCCACAAAAATATTTTCATTAGCACAAAGCGTAAAGGAATCTTTTCCAATCTCGCGGAAGAGTGCTCTGCGCCCTGCCCTTCCATTCCGTGAGGAAGCAGCATCACTAAGTCCGTTTTGATTTTCCATTTTTCCTCTGCTGCTACCAAATATTGGTCTATGATAATCTGTGCTCCATTGGCAAAATCCTCAAACTGCGCCTCCCAAATCGTAAGGGTTTTCGGAGAAAGCAAGGGCATAGCCATAGTCAAAACCAAGAACACCATATTCGGAAAGATGGGAATTATGAGATATCAAATCTGCTGTCAGAAACATTCTTTAAATAAATATATTCTTCCTCTGTATCTTCCGTTTTCAAAAACGGCGTGACGGTGAGAAAAGTCCCACGCTCCACATCCTCGCCCGAAATACGGATATTATAGCCCTCTTTCAGCAGGGAAGCATACGCCAACAATCTCTCCTAACGCCCGGTCCAGCTCGTTGGTTTCCTGAACCATTTTTAGTCGCTGCTGGAAAAAGACGAATAATTTTATTAATAAATTTTTATCGCTTGGAAGCTCAAAAAGTTTTTGCGCTAATTCTTTTTAATTCTGCTAAATCAAATCTGGTATCCACCTTTTTCCAAGGTTTTTCCCATAGCTGATTTTGAAAAATCACGCAATCTTCCTCCATAAAAATGGTCATTTGATTTCGTTCGATTTCCTTCGCTGCCTCAAAATTTTCATCCAAAAGAAGTTTAAACTCCTGCTCCATTTCTGCAATGATTTCATCAGAAACTATGCCTTCTTGAAGTAGTTTTTGTTTATAAATTTTTCCTTGGGTTAGGATGATTTGCGATTATATCATATAGTTTAGGGCTGGGTAAATCTTGGTTCATCCCCTCGTTATGCCCATATTTTCGGTAACCTAAAAGGTCTATATATACATCTTTGTGGAATTTGGCTCTATAATCTGCCGCAAAGCGAATGGCATGCACCACAGCCTCCACATCATCGGCATTGATATGCATCACAGGAGAGTCCGTAACTTTCGCTATATCAGTACAATAAGTAGAAGAACGAGCATCGAGATAGTTGGTTGTAAAGCCCACCTGATTATTGACCACGATATGCACACGTTCCACCTGTTTTATAGCCGTCCAGTGTCATCATCTGGGCGATTTCATAGACAATTCCCTGCCCTGCAATGGCAGCGTCTCCATGAATAACAATCGGTAAAACTTTTGGTGTAATCTCCTTTATACTGGTCTATTTTTGCTCTACAAATCCCTTTGAACCAAAGCTCCCACGGTTTCTCAAGTGAGATGGGTTAGGAACGAGATTGATTCTAATCTCTCGCCAGAAGCCGTTGTCACTCTTTAGATGCACCGAGATGATATTTCACATCGCCAGAGAAGACATCTTCATCGAATTCCTTTCCTTCGAATTCAGAAAAATTTCCTTATATGATTTTTGGAAAATATTACTCAGAACATTCAGCCTCCACGGTGAGCCATTCCCAGAACTACCTCATCTACACCATGCTGAGAAGAATAGCTAATAGCTGATCTACTGCTGGGATAAGGGACTCGCCGCCTTCTAGAGAAAAACCTTTTCTGCCCGACAAATTTGGTATGAAGAAAGCGCTCAAAAGCTATGGCTTGGTTTAGTTTATGCAAAATCTGGCGTTTTTCCTCCACGGAAAAGAATCGGATGATTTTTCATTTTCTGAAATCCATTTTTCTGATGAAATTTTCTCTTCCACATTTTTGATGTGAATATATTCCACCCCGATGGAGTCACAATATACCTGCTCCAGATGCTTTATAATATCCTCCAAAGTAGCTGGAGCAGCCATTCCGACTTGTGTAGCACAATCGAATTTTTGCCTAAATCAGCCTTTTTGTAAGACCGAAATTTTTCAATATCAAGAGTCGGCGAATACTCTCTACGCTTCCTTACAGGATTGGTCTTGGTAAAAGATGCCCTCTGGTACGATAAAGCCTCAATGAGATTGATAACCTTAAATTTCCGTGAGTATATCCTCTGGCACAGCACCTGTATTTATGGCTGTCTGCACCACTTGAGGAACTTCTGCACTGATTCTCCATAATTCTCTAATGCAAAATCAAAGCCCTGAAAAAACGACTTCCACTGAGGCTCTATACTATCAGGACTCTGAAGATATTGTTGATACATACTGTCTATCAACTCTATATGCGCTGTATTTAAAAATGAAAACCTGTCCATCTATCTATTACTTAGTTTTTATTTAAAAACAGGAAAAGACAATTTTAGCAACACTTCCTGCCCTCGCTGGGTGTTTCTACAAACAATTCTTCCAAAAGTGCCGTTTCTAAGGGAGTCTTTTCTTATTTTTATCTTTTAGTTTTTGATATTGTTTTATTCTTTGCTCATATTGTCCTTTGTAATACATGCTGTATTTTTAGATTTATTCAGTTTTCTGAAAACAAAATTATTATCCATTATTTTCTCTTCTTTAGACAAAGAAATTCCGTAAAAATAAGAAATTTCCTTATTTCTAAGATTTCCTTCTTCCATTAAAAGGACAGGCATGCCAAATTCATCTTCCTGTTTGATAAATCTTTTTGTCACAAAATTCATCAATTTATTATGATTTGTTACAATATTTTTAAATAATATCCCTTTTTGATTAACGAGCCGTTACATTCAATCCCAACAGCAGACGCTCTCCTGCTCTTCTACCATTATGCTGTCGTATTTTATTTCACTGAGCATAATCTCTTTATACACTTTCCCTGCTAGAAGATTTTCTAGGTTTTTGAGGCTTAAATTAACTCTTTTCTGTGATATTATCTTCCGCATTTAAACTCTTATAGCGCATCATAAGAGGGATTTCTGGCGTCTCTACCGACCAGACAAGTTTTGTTTTGTCTCCTTTTGGGACAAATTTTATATTCATCTTGTGAGAAGCGTGTCATCCGCCCAATAAAAATGATATTTTATCGTAGAATTGGGATTTACATAGCGGATAAATATCTCCAAAATCATCTTTCTGCTTGGTATTTCTAAAACTCATCGCACTGCCCTCCCCTACATAAGGCTGAAAGTATTGGTAATTGTATTTTTCCAATAAAAACTGATTCCACCTCGTAAAATTCTGAAAAATTTTCAAACTGAGGAAATATTCTTTCCACAGGATAACCAATTTCCCTTTCTATCACAAATTTCTGATTTTTATCCAGAGAATTCATAAACCACACATAACCAGAAACTAACAAGACTAATAAAAAGCAAAAATAATCTTAAACCAGCGCACTAAAAAAATATTTTTAAGCAAATATATAATATTTCCGCATTTTTACCGAACAATTTGTGCATATAAATTAACTCCTCCATTCTTCACCAAAGCCATAAAAAGAAAAATAAAATTTTTCTTTCACCTTTGTCTCATGCAAAAATCTTAATAGTAGAAGACGAAAAAGTATCTCTAACATCTTGGAAAACATACTTTCAGACGAGATACAAGGTCTGAAATTACCATCGCCGAAAATGGTCTAGATGCCTATAAATTAATAGAAAAAAATGACTTTTGACCTGATTATTTCAGACATCAAAATGCCTAAACTATCAGGAACTGAACTCCTCAGCCAGAGTCTTTCAATAAAGCCCGAAAGTGTTTTTCTAATGATTTCGGGACATGCAGATATAGACACTGCTGTAAGCTGTCTGAAAAACGGAGCCTATGATTTCATTTCCAAGCCTATTGATATCAACAGGCTGATTACAAGCGTGAAAAAAATGCTTTGGAAAAGAAAGATTTACAGAATGCTAAAAAATTCGCTCATCAAAGAAAAACACCCAGCTGAAAAAAGAAAAATCAGCAAAAATATCAAATGATTGGCGAATCTCCTGCTCTGAAAAACATTCAAAGCATGATAGAAAAAGTAGCGCCATCCGATGCCAGAGTCCTAATCACAGGTTCTAATGGTTCTGGGAAAGAGCTGGTAGCACACGCCATCCATTCCCTCAGCGAACGCAGCAAAAACCCTATCGTAGAGGGGTAAACTGCGCCGCCATCCCTTCAGAACTTATTGAAAGCGAACTCTTTGGACATGTAAAAGGTTCTTTTCACGGGAGCTATCAAAGACAAACAAGGGAAATTCGAACAAGCCAACGGCGGTACTCTTTTCCCTAGATGAAATCGGTGATATGAGCCTCGTAGCCCAAGCCAAAGTCCTTCGTGCTTTGCAGGAAAATAAAGTTTCGCCTGTGGGAAGCGACAAGGAAATAAAAGTAGATGTGCGCGTGCTGGCGGCGACCAACAAAGATCTGAAAAAGAAAATAGAAGCAGGAAAAATTCCGTGAAGACCTCTACCACAGGCTTTCCGTGATAGAAATCCATGTTCCTCTCTGGATGAAAGAAAGGACGATATTCCTATTTTAGTGAAACATTTCACGAAAACTTATCTCGGAGGAGCAGGGAACTTCGGTAAAAGAATTTGATGACAAAGCCATAAAAAGCCCTCCAAAAATTTCTCATGGACGGGTAATATCCGAGAACTTAGAAATGTAGTAGAAAGGCTGATTATATTAGGTTCAAACCCTGTAACAGCAGAAGATGTAACCAATTTTTGTAAGAAAAATAATTTTATGCTTTTATCGCTTAATCTTAAATATACCCGAGAATGTTTTAAACTTGCTCTCCTGTGATGCTTACACAGCTGGGACAGGTTTCCGTGAATTTGTTTGATAATATGATGGTGGGAAAATATGCTAGGTGCCAACGCACTGGCTTCCACGGCATTAGCAAACTCAGTTTTTATCTCAGTTTTTATTTTTGGAGTTGGAGTTTCATTTGCCATTCCACCATTAGTCTCTTGAGGCTCAGGCACAAAAAGACCATGACAGAATCAATAGTGTTTTTCGCCACGGAGCAGTGATAAATACCATCATCGGAACGATTTTTGACTATTATTCTATTAGCCATAGCGCCATTATTACACTACGCCAAACAGCCAGAGGAAATCATTCCTGATGCTATTTTATACCTTTCTATCATTTCGCTGAGTGTAATTCCGATAATGAAATTTCAGACTTTGAGAGAGGTTTCCGAAGGTCTGTCCTACACCATCGGCGTAACGATAGCCACTGTTTCTGCGAACCTCATCAATGTAATTTTTGAACTATGTTTTTCATGAAAGGACTTTTTCGGTCTGGAACCGATGGGCGTGGCTGGAGCTGCCTATGCTACGCTGATTGCAAGGGTTTTTCTGTTATTTTTCTATACATCGTGATGAAAAAGAAATTCCATCACAAGAAGATACATTAACGAGCTGAGTTTCAAGGTTTCTCTTTTCAAAAAGGAAATGTTCCAAACTCTGCTGAAATTAGGTCTTCCTACGGCTATGCAGTTGTTTTTCGAGGTGACTGCCTTTGCTTTGGCGGCCTTTATCTGCGGTATGGTAAGCACTACGGACATCGCTGCCCACCAAGTTACCATAAGTATGGCTTCCTTTACCTTCAATCTTTGTGCTGGTTTTGGTGTAGCTTCCACGATTATGATTGGGAAAAAAACGCGGAGAAAAAGATTTCGTAGCCGTGAGGGAAATAGGAATTAACAACATGAAAAATAGTTTTTCCTATTCATGCTTATAAGCTGTCTGACCTTTTACCATTGGTAAAAATGTCCTGCCTACATTCTTTACAAAAGAAAATGAAACAGCCGTGATTGCTTTGGCTTCGCAGCTGCTGGTTCTCGCTTCGCTTTTCCAGCTTTCGGATGGATTACAGCTGGTTTCTTTTGGCGTGTCTGCGTGGATTACAAGATGTAAAAATACCGAGTGTCATTACATTCATCGCCTACTGGGTGGTAACGCTTCCATTAGGGTTTTTCCTCTGTATAACCATGGAAATGGGCGCTTATGGTATGTGGGTAGCCTTTGGGATAGGTCTTACCATTTCTGCTACACTGCTTGCTGTCCGATTTTTAAAAATCAGTTCTCAAAATAAAAATAGAGATTGGTTAAAATCCTAAATAAAATGGAAATCAGCAATAAAGTAGGCAGATATATATTAATAGGCATAGGAGCATCCATCATCATAGCTTTCCTTTATGGGCAATTTATTACTGCCCCTAAATTTAGAGAAAGAGGTAGATACACTATAGGAACATTTTACAAATATACATATAAAAAGGGAGGTGCATATGATATTTTTATACATACAAAGTAAAAATATCATATTTAAAAGGCAGGTCTAACTACTCATCAACGAATTTTTAATAAATCTGATTTAGGTAGAAAATTCCTAGTAGAATATGTAGATGGAGAAGAAGATTTATCAAGTATATTAATGGATTGTATAGTTCCAGATAGTATAAAAGAATCCCCGCCAGAGGGCTGGAAGAAAAAGCCAGAATGGGCAAGTGACAAAAATAAGATGGTTTAATACCAAGTAATGAATTTTTGGGAATAAAATGAAAATCAAAAAAACCTCCCTTAAAAAGGAGGTTTTCTTTTTGCTTTTAAATTTATAATATTTTAGGGAATTTCGATGGATTGCTTTCATGGAAAAAGGTCATAAACTTTTTCTACGATGTCTTCCACAGACGGCTTTAGAGAAATAGTCTCCATCCGATGCGTAAGCTGGTCGGTGGTTTTTAGCAGCTATGGTCAGTGGTTTGCTGTCTAAGTATCTAAACGCCCCTTTGTTTCTCCAAAAATCTGCTGCATGATATACGCCGAAGCTCCACCCTCTACATCTTCATCTATCACTGCTAGGCGATTGGTTTTCTTCACACTTTCGCTGATTTCCGCTGACAAGTCAAACGGCAATAGCGACTGAACATCTATCACCTCAGCATCTATGCCCAGTTTTGCCAATTCTTCCACGGCTTCTGTTACGATTTTCCAAGTAGAACCGTAGGTCACCAGTGTGATATCTTTTCCTGCTCTGGTGATTTCCACCTTTCCGACAGGCACAGTAAATTCACCGATGTTGTCTGGTTGTTTTTCTTTCAATCGGTATCCGTTCAGCGGTTCTATGATAAGCGCCGTGTCATCAGATTTCAGCATCGTATTATAGAATCCTGCCGCTTGGGTAAGGTTTCTCGGTACTAAAACCATCATTCCTCTTACCAAGTTCAGAATCCCTGCCATAGGCGACCCCTGAATGCCATACCCTTCCAAACGGTGTCCGCGAGTTCTCACGATAACAGGAGCTTTTTGACCGCCTTTGGTTCTATATTGTAAAAGTCGCCAAATCATCGCTCATCCCTTTGCAGACAATATAAAACATAATCCAAATACTGATTTCTGCAATCGGTCTTAAACCTCTCATTGCCAAAACCAATCCCCTGCCCTAAAATAGTCGCTTCACGGATTCCTGTATCTGCAATTCTGGTTTTCGCCGTATTTTTCCTGCATTCCTTCAAGTCCTTGGTTCACATCACCGATGCTTCCTGTATCTTCACCAAAAATTAATGTTTCTGGATATTTCTCAAAAAATCTTGTCAAAATTATTACGGATCACTACTCTTCCATCCAAAAATCTGAGAATCTTCGCTGAAAAACTGGTTTTATTTCTGGAATATTTACAGCTTTCCACTCTGATTCGCTGTATAGATGAGATGAATAATTTTCAGTCTCTTTCTCGAAAAATTCTTTTCGTAAACCTGCACTAGATTTTGTCTCTCGCTGGTATTTTGCTCTCTCGTAGCCCAAAGCACTTTTTCTTACCAATGCAAAAAAATATCCTTTTGCCCACTGTAACTAATGCTGAAAACTTCTCCAACAATGCAGCAACTTCTGGCTGATTTTTCAAACTGTTTTACCAATGGTAAAACTTGATTTTTGGATATGGTCTATCGAAGTCTCTATATTCCGCCCAAGCCTTCTTCTGCTGTTCTCTCACAAAGGCTTTCGCTTCTTTTTCTATCTCATCCAGCTCCTCCACAGAAGAAAGTGTCTGCTCTTCGCCATCTATTTGGATAGAATAATTTAAAATCCATTCTCTAAATTTATTAAGACAATCAAACTCTGTTTCAAAAGTTCATTCTCTCCTCATCCTTATATCTCTCATGAGAACCAGAAGTAGAGTGTCCCTGCGGCTGTGTAACTTCTATAATGTGTAAAATCACAGGTATGCTTTCCTCCCTGCCAGCTGCTCTGCACGGGCATAAGCCTCCAAAAAGCATCGGATAATCCCACGCTCTTACTTGGATAACCTCGCATCCTTGCTTGTCGCCTTCTTTTCTTTGGAAACCAGCCAAAATTTCAGATAAATCTTCCTTGCTCTTTGGTTTGTGCGTAGGAACAGAAATTCCGTAGCCGTCATCCCAAATAGACATAATCATCGGCACCTGCAAAGCACACGCCGCATTGATAGTTTCCCAAAAATGCCCTTCTGCCGTAGATGCATCTCCGATTGTCCCAAAAGCCACTTCCTGCCCATTGTGGGAGAATTTTTCAGAGCCTTGGAATTTTACTTCTTTATAAACATTAGACGCCAGAGCCAGCCCGAGAAGTCTCGGCATCTGCCCTGCTGTAGGCGATATATCGGATGAAATATTTTTAATTTGTGTCAAATCCTTCCAGCTTCCGTCTTCATTCAAAGAACGAGTCGCAAAATGGCACGGCATCTGTCTCCCCTGCCGAAGCGGGTTCGCGCTCCCACATCAGTATCTGCATAGAGCTGAGCAAAAACGCATCTACGCTCAAAACTCCCACTGCCATCGCAAAAGTCTGGTCACGGTAATATCCTGAACGCCAGTCTCCCTCACGGAAAAACCTTTGCCATTGCTAACTGCGGAAGTTCCTTCCCATCTCCTACAATCCTGAATTTTTGCCTTTCCTGTAAGAACCTCTTTTCTCGTTAAATAACTTGCCTCACGGGAAATTCTTCCCAAGCGATAATCATCTAAAAACTTGCTTTTTAAAAATCCTGAAATGAAACCTGTTCTGTTTCTATGTAATTAGACATAATTATTTATTTTGTTATTTGTCTTTATCTTTGTTAAACTTTATTTTTATCTCAAAAACTCCTCCAAACCTATTGTTTTCTGCTCTCCGCTGTCCAAGTTTTTCACGGTAACCTGCTGGTTTTAATCTCATCCCTCCATAAAAAAACAATCTCTGAATTCCTTTCTTCTCAGCGTAGGTAAATTGTTTTTCAGTTTGGCGTTTTCTGGGTACAGCTCTCATGGAAACTCCTTTGGCTCTTAGTTTTTGGATTACTTTCATCGCCTCGGTTGCCTCCTCATCGCCATAATTCGCAAAAGGTATTCTATTTTAGGCGTTTTATTCTCAGCAAAAAGCCCCAATTCCTCCATAACAAGGTAAATTTATCCAGCCCGAATGAAATCCCAATCCTGAAATTCCCTTCACACCGAAAACCTCCGTAAGATTGTCATACCTTCCGCCGCCGCCGATAGACCCCATCTGGACGCCCTGAGCCTTTACTTCAAAAATCGCTCCTGTGTAGTAATCCAAACCGCGGGCAAGGGTAATATCAAAAACCAAAAACCTCCTCATTTACACCCAGTTCCAGCGCTTTATTCAATACAAATTCCAGCTCTTCTATTCCCTTTTTCGCCAACTTCTATTCCTTTTAAATTTTTCTTTCAGCAGGGGCAAGTGTATCCTTTGTGGAAAGCCCTTCAAATAGGAAGTTCAGCTTTTTCTACGGCTTCTATGAAATTCCTTTTCCAGCATTTCCTTAACTACGCCATCTTTTCCCAATTTTATCCAGTTTATCCAAAGCAACCGTAAAAGTCTATCAACTGCTCCGATATATCCGCATATTCCGCCAGACCAGAGAGGATTTTTTTCGGTTATTGATGCAGATTTTCACAGGTATTCCCAGCTCTGCAAAAACTCTTTTAAATACAACTGCACCAGCTCCACTTCCTGCCATAGACTTTCCGAACCTACCACATCCGCATCACATTGGTAAAACTCTCTAAATCTCCCTTTCTGCGGGCGGTCTGCTCTCCAAACAGGGCTGAATCTGATACCTCTTAAACGGAATGAAAGTTTTCCGTGGTTAATAGCAACAAATCTCGCAAAAGGCACGGTCAAATCATATCGAAGCGCCTTGTCAGAAATCTGTGGGAGTTAGTTTTTGAAATCCTTATTCTGCCAAGTTTCCTCATCCACATCAGAAGTAAAATTCCTGAGTTCAGTATCTTAAAAATCAGTCTATCTCCTCTTTCTCCGTATTTCCCAGTAAGTGTAGAAAGATTCTCAAAAACTCGGCGTCTCCAAAGGCTGAAAACCAAACAGCTCAAAATTCTGCCGCAAACACCGATGATGTATCTTCTATTATAAATTTCCTGTGCTGTAAAAATCCCTGAGTTCCTTTTTGCTAAACTTGTGCTGATGACATAATAATTTCTATTTTAATAAAAAGACAAAAAGTAAAATAAACCTTATAAATCGGATTTATTTAATAAATTTGCCTTTATAAAAATTCTCTTCATTATGAAATCTTTTTATTTCTTATTCTTTCGCTATTTGCATTGACCGCAAATGCACAGCAGAATTACTATGAATTTGGGTGGAATAACCAATACGGCATCGTGGACAAAGACGGAAACGAAACCCCTGCCTCCATCCTACCAATGGGTATCTCGTTTTGATTGATAATGAGTCGCCTTTCATCGTTCTAAATGGAAACAAAGGCGCTGTAATCACAAATAAACAGACTGGGAAAATGGGAAAAATAGACTATCTCATTGATACTTATCTCATTAGCATTGATAAAAAGATTATATGTATGCTCATTCTAGTGGAAATGGCTTTCTTCTGAATAATCTGGATTTGGATAGCAGAATAAAACTTCCAAAAATACATCAAAGTCAGAGATGAAGGAGATTATCTGACTGGTTTTACGAGTAAAAACGATTGATTTTCATTTCTAAAAAAAGATTTTTAAAATAAAGAAAAGAAAATCCTCACTCCAAAGGAAATCGAAAGTTATCCAACAAAGCAAGGGAACAGAGTCTATATCATCAGTGAGAAAAAAATTCTACACTTTTTCTAGATGACAATCTGAATAAAATCGCCTCTACGAATACTATTTTCAAAGGATTTGATAATCTGAAAGAATATTTAGAAAAAGCTAAATATCAGCATTACAGACCCAAATGAGTCAATGGTGGGCGTTGCCGCTTCTGCAGCAAACTATCCTTTTATTTTTCCAGAAAGAAATGGCGACTCATGCCATATACAACATTCATTATTCCAAAGAAGAATCTATTCCTGTTTTTCAATTCAAAAGAACAGGTTTTAGCATTTCCAATTCCCGCTATGAAAACAGCGTAACACTGGAGAACAATCATGATAATATGTATCTCTTTTTCTACACTGATGTCCGTTCTAAAAACCATACTCCTACCCAAAAATATTGGAAAAGTATAGATTTACAAATTATTAATCATTAACTTATGGAAATCCTGCTCGCGACACACAACCAGCACAAAAAAGAAGAAATTCAGCAAATTCTCGGAAGTAATTACCAAGTAACCAGCCTTACCGATTATCATATTTTTGATGAAATTGAAGAAAATGGAACTACTTTTTCACGAAAATGCCTCATCAAGGCTAAATATTGTTTTGAGAAAACAGGAAAAACCAAGCGTAGGAGATGACAGCGGTCTGGTTATCCCTGCCTTAGATGGAAGGCCTGGGATTTTTTCGGCGAGGTATGCTGGTGCGCATGATTTTGAAGCAAATATGCAGAAAGTCCTCACAGAAATGCAGGATATAGAAGACCGCGAGGCGTATTTCATTACGGTGATGTGTCTGGTGGATGAAACAGAGAAAACTACTTCGAAGGAAGAGTATACGGCACTATTTCCAAAGAAAAAGAGGCAAAAAGGCTTTGGGTATGACCCTATTTTTATCCCAAAAGGCTATGAAATTTCCTTTGCCGAAATGCCTCCCGAAGAAAACCAAATAAGCCACCGACAAGAGGCGGTTGCCAAGTTTCTAAAATTTCTGAAAAACCAAGCGAGATGTAAAACACCGCTTTTTGTTGCCAAAAATGATAAAATGCGCGGATTGGTTTCTAAAACAAGCTATTCAAAAATAAAAACGGCTTTTATTTAGGTTAAATTGAAACTGCTATCAAAACTATCTCTCGCCTCCTCGTATCCTATTTGGAAAATCTCATCCATTTTGCTTTTTAGTCTCAAAAGTGCTGTAATTAGAGAGTTTCTGTGAATCTATAAGCCAATCGCAGTAGGCAAATTTGTAAGTTTCCACCCTGTGAGACAGCAGGTCAAACGCCCGATAGGTAACAGATTTTATGGTATTCATCTGTTTTTGTTTCACTTCTTGCGGCGAAGAAAGATAAACGCCTATCATCTTCTCACACCTGTCCTGCATGATGTCCGCAGGAAGTATTAAAGGATTCCACTATCGCTATACAGCACTCCGCCGAACATATACGGCGTAGCAATCCCTAGGAAAGCTGGACGAAGCGATGATGGCATCTATCACTCTGGTTTTCTTTGTCAAAAATTTTCAGTTCCCCAGTCACGATATCCGTAGCGGTGATGTTCACTTCTTTTAAAATCTCCTATCTTCATCTCCCCATAGGTTTTAGATATATTTTAAAAACAGCAGACTTGACAATCCCTGGCTTATTAAAGGCGATATGTTTCCAATTGAAAAATACACCGATTTAAAGAAATCCAAAATCTCCTTTGGTGTTTTTCCTACGGCGTAGAGACAGCTCACACAGATCCCACGCTCGCACCTGCCAATATATCTGGCTGGATGCCTTCATCAAGAAACTTGAGCACTCCTGCATGAGCCACCCTTTGTCCCGCCGCCAGACAATACTAATCCTAATTTATTATTCATATTTTTATTTCATTGTTAAAACGGAAAAATAGCTAAAATTGCAACAAAAGAAAAATGAATAAAACAAAAAGACTTGCTTTAGCTTTATCTTCTTGTTGTTTCTTATACTGAGTTTTTGAGTCTCGGAATTAGTACAAAGACAACTGCTATTATTATAAACAATATAAAGAAGAAGCAGTATAAACCTAATTATTAACTCATCATCTGATGATGCACCCAGAACAAAAACAAAAACTAAGTAAAGAAACAAGTATAATTGTTATGATTACTATTAGAGTCTTATTATGTTTTATCATATTTATACAAGTTAAAAATAACCATTGTTTTAAATTATTCATTACCATCAATGAAAAGAAAATAACAGCAACCACAACAGCAAAATAAAGGAAAAATAAATAAGACAAGAAGGCTTGCATTAGCTTTTATCTCCCTTTGATTTTTCCTTTATACTGAGATATTATATCCAATATCAATCCTAAAAATAACTGCAATTATTACAAGAAATACAAATAAAAATGCGAGAATACCTCTATCTCTTGCTCCTTCTATTAGTGTACTTTCAACAAAAAATATACCAAAAGGACAACTATAAATATTACAATTACTGTTAGGATTCTTTTACAAAAATGTTTTTCCATATTTATTTTATCTTTAAGTTAATTTAAATTACCCTATTTTTAATAAGACAATGAAATCAAAAATATGATAAAAAGGAAAAATAGCTAGAACGAGAAGACTTGCTTGCTTTACCTTTTTCTTGTTTTCATACAAAACTATTGAATCCAAAACCAATCCTAAAACAACTAAAACTATCATAAACAATATAAAATAAATTGTTGGTATAGTCTCTATTGATGCATATCCAGATGTACCTAAAACACACACTAAGTAAAAACAACCACCAAAATGTTATAATCACTGTTAAGTCTTTTATGATTTTCCATATTATCTTTCTTTTTATAAGCTAAAAACAATCATTATTTCAAATTAGGCTCTATATCCTTAATGACAGTAAAAATCAAAAATAAGATAAAAAGGAAAAATAAATAAAACTAAAAAGACTTGTTTTAGCTTTTTCTTTTTTCTTTTTCCTATACAAAATTATTGAATCCAAAATCAGCCCTAAAACAGCTAAAACTATCATAAACGATATAATATAAAATCATTGGGTATAGTATACCTAATGCCGCATCTCCAGGTACGATTACGATAAAAGAAAAACCTAGTACAACTGCAAATGCTATAATTACTGTTAAAAGTCTTTTATGTTTTTCCATATTATTTCCTTTATTAAAAAGCTTCCCTACAGTCTAACTACAAGAATTGGCAAAGCTTTTATGTTTTTATCTTTACTTTCTGTAAATTTAAATATGAATAACTCTCCATAGGCTGCCGCCACAGCTTCCATCACTGCTTCAGAAAGTGTAGGGTGCGGATGGCATGTTTTTAGGATTTCGTGTCCTGTGGTTTTCTAATTTTCTTGCCGCCAGCCTCTGCTATCATTTCGGTAACGCCTGTTCCTATCATATGACAACCAAGCCATTCGCCGTATTTCTGCATCAAAAATCACTTTCACAAAGCCGTCTGTATCTCCATACTTTGCAGTAGCTTTTCCACTTGCAGAGAATGGGAATTTTCCCACTTTTATTTCGTAGCCTTTTTCTTTCGCCTGTTTCTCTGTAAGCCCCACCGACGCTATCTCTGGCGTGCAGTATGCTAGCATCCTAGGATATTGCCGTAGTCTATACGCTCTACATCCAGCCCTTTTATTTTCTCCACGCAGGTAATTCCCTCTGCTGACGCCACATGCGCCAGAGCCTGAGTAGGAAGGATATCTCCTATCGCATAATAACCTGGCACGAAGTTCTGTACCATTCGTCCACTACTACTCTGCCCTTTTCAGTTTTAATGCCTACTTCTTCCAGTACCGATGTTTTCTATATTTGCTGTAATTCCCACCGCATGAAAGTAGAATGTCCGCTTGTAATTCTACAACTCCTTTCTCAGTCTTCACCTGTGCTTTTACTCCCTGCCATGAGGTATCCACAGACTCTACAGAAGCGTTGGTCATTACTTTTTATTTTTGCTTTTTAAAGGATTTTTCCAAATGTTTAGAAACATCTCATCCTCCACTGGCACGATGTTCGGCATGAATTCTACAACTGTAACCTCCCGTACCCATCGTAGCATAGAAATACGCAAACTCCACTCCTATCGCTCCAGAACCTACTACTATCATTAGATTTTGGCTGTTTCGGAAGGGTAAGCGCTTGTCTGTATCCTATCACTTTCTTACCATCTTTGAGGAAGATTAGGAAGCTCACGAGAACGAGCTCCTGTTGCCAAAAACAATATGTTCTGCCGTATTCTGTAACAGCTCCATCTTTCTCCACAGCTCACTTTCTTACCTGGTTTTATTTTGGCTGTCCTGAAGATAACTATCTATTTTGTTCTTTTTCATCAAGAACTCCACCCCTTTGCTCATCAGCTACACCGCGGCTTCTTTTGGACTACATTAGGGAAGTCAAAACTCGCCTCTACTTTTATTTAAAACCAAAACCTCCGCATGGTTGATATATTTAAAAACCTGTGCTGATTTCAAAAAGCGCTTTGGTAGGGATACAGCCCCAGTTAAGGCAGATTCCACCCAAATTTTCTTTTTCTATAATTGCAGTTTTAAAACCTAATTGTGATGCTCTAATTGCTGCAACATATCCACCAGGACCACCCCGATGACGATAATATCATAATTCATTGTGATTAACTTTTTATTTCTGCGAATTTAATGTTTTTATTTTTGATTCATCAAATTTAAAATGTTTTTATTTCCGCCTTTACGAAATAGAAGCCTCAGGGTAAATCGCCCAAGAAGAATCATTTTCCCCACGGATTGGAATTTTTCATCCAAAGACCTTGAAAACATCAGGAGAAACTGCATAGGACAACCCCAGCTCTCTGGTACACTGCTGGGATAGGGCTCTCATCAGGAATAATAGACCAAGGATGTATCACGATGTCCCTTTTGAGGGCGTTATTATTCGTCTTTTCCCTTGCCGCCGAGCAGATATTTCTCCCCAAAACTCGGGCTAGGAACTTTCTTCGTGCCAATCCAATACTTACCGAGTGAAGAACTGTGACTGTTCGGCTGGTTGCTGAATGCAGGTTTTTCTTTGGAATAATCCTCGCTGTGGCTGCACCGCATCCATGACTTACCAAAAACTATCCGTGATTTTATCTTTCTTAAAATCCCAAAATGAACATCCGCTTCTTCCCAGAATGGATAGAAAAAGTCTATCAACACGAAGAATTCGGTGGAAATTTTATTCTTTTACAATACAAAAAGAGCTTCTTCTGCGTATGTAATCCTTAGGCTCTTGTTTTTATTTCGTGTTTTTCCTTATCCAAATTTTCTGCTTTCGGCATAAAGATAGGGCTCTCCCAAGAATAAAAGAACCAATGCAAATAAAAAATATCTTTAATTTTTCACTCTTTTATTTTTATACAGTTAATCTCTAAAAATTGGATTTTAGATTTAAAACAACATTTTCCTCGGGCACGTTATGCAGCACAGACCGCAGAAAAACACATAAAAACCAGCAAACATATAAGGTCAAAAGAACAATAATACATCTTTCCCCTATTCATCACCCTCTTTATGCGATAGGTTCCGGAACCGGCTCAGCCTGGTTCCAGCCAGTGTCACCGCCTAGTTTTTATCTTTCTTTCACTTTCGAAACAAAAAGCTCCTTAATTCAAGATTAAAAGAGGTGTTTAATAATAATATCGAATTTATAATGTCGCTGAAACGAGCCAGCAAATCTGTCGTTTATTAGAATATCCTGTCTCATTGTCATACCAAGATACCAGCTTTCCACGAAGTTAGAGAAAGTATTAGATTCTGCCCTTTATCGAAGATAGAAGTTCTCTTTATCTCCTTATGAAGTCCCGAGATACGCTAGTGATCTCCTGTATAACCTAAAATTCCTTTAATTCGCTTTTCGAAGCTTAGATTTGATAGCTTGAGAAATCATCGTAAGAAGTTGCTCTAATCTTACCGTTAGATCCACCCACAGAAAACATCAGCAGTCGGCACTCTAAACGCCATACCTGTCAGTTTTCCGTTAAGAGAAGGAATCACTTTTCTACCGCTTTAGCAGCACCTGTAGAAGAAGGAATAATGTTCAACAAATGCTGAACGACCACCTCTCCAGTCTTTTATAGATGGGCCATCCACAGTTCTCTGTGTAGCCGTAGTAGCGTGTTACAGTAGTCATCAACCCTTTCTACAATCCCGAAGTTGTCATGAACCACTTTTGCTAATGGCGCAAGACAGTTGGTAGTACAAGAAGCGTTAGAGAAAAATATTTTTGGTCAGCTTTTAGCTCTTTGTGGTTTACTCCCATTACGAACATTGGCGTATCATCTTTTGATGGAGCAGAAAGAACTACTCGCACCAGCATTCAGGTGGGCGGTAGCAGTGTTAAGAAAAGTCCTGTAGATTCTACGATGTGGTCCCACCTACTTCATTCCATTTCAAGTTGTTAGATCTTCTAGTTACTCTTATTCTCTTTCCGTTTACGATAAGGTCGTTCCCTTTCTACAGAAACTTCTCCTGCAATTTCCCGTGAACTGAATCATATTTTAGCATATACGCTATGTATTCAGCATTTTACTAGGTCGTTAATTCCCCACAACTCGATGTTATCTCTTTCAACCATTGTGTTGAAAAACTAAACTCCCAATTCTACCGAGTCCGTTGATTCCTACTTTGATTTTTGACATGATGTTATAATTAAATTTAAAAGTTTTTCTTCTCATTATCTAAGGTCTAAAACTTGACCTGCACAAATTTACAAAAATAAAGTCCAATAAAAACGAGTTAAATTTTAATATTTCATTTTCGGCATAATTTTTACTTATTTTTCTAATTTTTACCGAATATTATTTTATCATTATGAAATTATCAGAAACGCCAAAGATTTACAAATTTATATCGCTAATGCCAAAAACAAAGGGCTAGAAAATAGGTTTTGCTCCTACAATGGGCGCTTTGCATGGCGGACACCTCTCACTCTACGAGAGAGCCAGAAAGGAGAATGATATCGTGAGTTTCTTCTATTTTCGTGAATCCTACCAGTTCAAACCCTGAGGATTTAAAATACCCACGAACCAGAAGCAGACATCGACCTTTAGAAAACTATAAATGTAGATGCGGTCTATACTCCATCCGTGGAAGACCTTTTATCCCAATGGATTAGGCAGAAAAAGCTACGATTTTTGACGGGTTGAAAACGAAATGGAAGGAAAAACTCCAGACCTCAGCATTTTGACGTAGTAGAACTGTGGTGAGGAGCTTTTCAGACAAGTACAGCCTGATAATGCCTATTTCGGCGATAAGAGATTTCCAGCAGCTGGCAATTATCAAAAATTAGTTCAAAAACTAAAATTGCTATCAATATCGTAGGAATGCCTATTTTTAGGAAGAGAGCGGACTAGCGATGAGCTCTGAACATGAGATTAAGCCCTGAGCAAAGAGATAAAGCCAAACTTATCTATGCTACTCTGGTAAAAAGCCAACGAAATGTTCAGAAAAATCCAGCCTTCTGATGTCAAAACATTTGTAGAAAAACCTTTGAGAACTCTGATTTTGAGCTGAATATTTCATCATCGCAGACGAGGAAACTCTGAGAAGTCGATAAAAATCGAAAACGGAAGAAATTACCGAGCGTACATCGTTGTTCTGGTCGATGGAGTTCGATTGATTGATAATATCCACCTTTGACTCATAAAAATCACGCCAGTTTATGGCGGGATATTTATTTCGGTTCTGTAAATCTAGTTAAATTCACTTCTGAAGCGGGTCTACCTTTCACAAAATCAAAAAGTTCCTTTGAAAAATAAGCATCCATTCAGAATTCCTCTCGCTCCCAGCCCATTGAGAAACGCATAAAAGGTTTTTAACATATGCTTTTCGTGTCTTCCCAAATAGGCCTTCTATCCGCCACAGTAGGACTAGATCACATACCAGATTTCCTCCACTTCGAATTTTTGCTGACAAAACTGGAACAGCTCCATTTATCAGCCGCTCCTTCGCCTCTTCATCCACATTTTCATCAGTTCTTTCCCTGTCATAAGTTCCTCCGGTAATAGTATTTTTCGTTTTCCAATGGATAAAATAGTGCAATCTGTAAAATCCCCTCCAGCGGCACAGAGATTTACCACCAAATGATGTCCTTTAGAGTTAGTAAGAATAGGAATTTCTTTAAAATATGGATTCTACCAACACAGCCATTTCCTTCCGCAAAACAATATTTTAAACTCATATCTTTATAATGAGGTTTTCTACATCCCGAGAGTTAGCAGTCAACCTTCTTTCAACTATCAAATATTCATTTCTTTGTAAATATTTTAAGACTCTCCCCAAAAACGCCTTCTACATCCAATCTTGCAAGAATGATTTACCCTGACCTGAACTAAACGGATTTTTCAACACCATTCCAATTCCTCAAAACAGGATGAAGTGTACCAAGACTCTTCTTCTTTCATCTTTCACATTTCTTCTTCACAAGAAAAATCTTTGGATAGCCACTATCACCACTTTTGCCCGTATTGCTCTGACCAGACCAGAGTTTTATGTAAAAATCTATCTGTTCTTTGCCAGCCAAAAGTAAACGTTTAAAACTGTGATTTCAATATCCTTGCTGAAATTGTGATGACTTCTTTTCCCCTCCTAGGCTACAATAAAATTTTATTTTTGAAAGATGCAGCTTTATATCCTGATTTTACACGATATTCATAAGAAACCAAAAATCAATAGGTTATTATAAGAAAATTATATTAAAATTGTTCATATATCATCATTCCAAAATCTGTCTTTAATTCATCACTTTCAACTTGAGCATCAGAAAATCGTTAGGAATGTCTTTAATTACAATTTGTTCCTAAACCATTTTCAGAGATTTTATAAATATTAGATATAGTAACTTCTGGTACTTTGAGAATATCATCAAATGTAACATTCTGAAGTACAAGCTTTTTGCTATTAACAAAGAATAGAACCTCACCCTGAGAAAACCATATGAACAAGTTCATTCATTTGCCAACACCAGTCAACCCTCTCAAGCCCATTGTTGATCCGTCCCATAGTCATGATACCCATATGTATTTCATTTTGTCATCTCTACGGTCAATATACCAAGGCTTTGGCTTTACTAAGACATTTTGGGATTTAGTCTGTATACCATACTGCTTTTTCTCTTCTCAGAGATAGTTTCTCCTGCATTGATTCTTTCTATATACTTACCTTTTTATATGTCTTAGTTCTGGCCCACTGTGAATTTGAACCTCTGCAAATAAATCATCTTCATACATCTTTGATGAACCAATGCACAATTCACCAGAGCTAATTGACATAAAGATTTATTGTGAAGAAACCAAACCATCTTGGTTATGGTAATGGCTATCTTATTGATTCTTTCATTCATATCTACAACTCCTGATATCAACTGTATACTCTAAGGACACCATCTCACACCCATACTTTACAGGAGTATTTTTCACAAGAAATAAGAGAGTCCTTTTAACCTGATGTAAATTTATAATGTTCAAATGCTGGAGAGCTTGCATTAAGGACACCAAGAGTTAATAGTCTAGGATTTCTTCCTCTTCGCTCCACCACAACAGGTGCCTGCATGGTTTTCCCTTGCCCTTCCTTTTCTTCGACTACGGCCACTTTAGAAAAGTTCCCTGCCTCTTTTGTTAATCCAGAGGCAAAAGAATGCTAAACAAAAGACAAAATAATATCTTTTCATTTTCTTGAATAATTATGGTTCATCTCATGATAAGATTAATTACAATTATATTTTAAGCATTTTGTCTCCATCCGCTAAGGTTGTTGAATTCCAAAAACATAGCATATATTCCTGTTTCAAATTCGAAGTATACTGAACCACGATACCTGCTTACATAGCAGTTGTTTGTACTTTTTAAAACTAACTGTCACTAAGACACTGGAAATCAAAACCACCAGATGTAATGAACCCAGTAAATTATATTCTGATTTCTAATTTGTCCTTGTGGCAGTGCTTTTCACTTAGTCCCAAATTTCAAGAAATCATTAGGTTGTCTACCCGGAACCAGATATTTGAATACTCAAAAACCCAGTGTTATGACCATTTTCCTTTTCCCTCCTGAAACACTTGTCTTAGTGCAGTGAGCTAATGTATTGACCAACACCCAACAGATGCAGAAACAGGAAGTAGGAAAAATTGACCCCCATATACATCCTGTCCTGCTGAAATTAGGTTCACTGTAGCTCACTTTTGTTCCTGCATCATACACCATAATTATGCTTTTAAATGGTATGTCTCTTTGAATTTTATATTTGTACCACTAAACACATGTTCACCCACCATTTGTCTAAATTCACCCATTTATCTACCCCAAAGATGGCTGGGTCATTAGAATATGTTCAATAAATACCAGTCAGGCTGTCTCGTACAACAATCAGAGAATTGCAAACGTTTTCAAGCATTGTCCCAATATCGCACCACTTTTCATTAGCCAGTTAAACATCTGACTGTAAAAGTTTCAGCTCAGATTGATAAACTCCAAGTTTGATAATGCAATCAATGGCTGATTGAAACCATGATAAATCTGAAATTCTTCCATTTCTTAAGCTCTCCTAGAAACTGTAAATCAAATGAAATGACTGCCTCAACACTTCTATCGAGGTTGGTCTTCTGATTTTGGTGTGATCACATTAACAAGATTTAAATTAATACCATTTCAGTCAACCATACTTTTAGGCTGGTTTTCCCAGAACGTTAATAGAAAGGCTTATATTCAACGTACTGAAGTTTTCCTCAACATTGTTCTTCTGATTTTCAACATACTCAGCATTTTTCAAGTCGTTCTAAGACCCTCTCTATAAAACCCTGTCCCACCACACATTTCTCTGAACCCTCTGTAGATCTCTCATGCACTGTTGCTGCCTACGGCTTCAGCCTTTAGCTTTATGTGTCTTCAAGACTTGCCCGCCTTAGACTCTGTGAGCTCTCTTTATCTTTTCTTTCAAGGATCGCCGGGCCAAAAGTAAGATCTATCTCTTGTCTATCTGTATCGCCAATGCATGAAAACCATATACCAAAGCTAATTCAACTGATGTATACTTTTCACAAGAGCTTTTAATTTTTTGATAAATTATTTAAAATCACAACAAAATTAGGCCCTCATCGCTAAAAGCATACTCCAAACTTAATCAACCACAAGATTTGCGGTCAACCCCGAATTTCAAAAGAATTTTCTGATTTTCCCAGCTGATTTTGGATATCATCCACATGGCTTTTGGCTGAATTCAGATTATTTCTTCCATGCTCTGACCAGCTGAATGTACATGCGTTGATGCTTTCTAAATGGTTAGCTGCCAGTGAAAGCTGCTCGTCAATACTAATGCTAGAAGCATGAGACATCTACAGTACGTTAATTATGGTCTACCGCATGGGAGAAATTTCGTAATTCCTGTTCTCAATCTCGAACAGCAACATCTAATTCTAGCATCTGTCTACCATCCAATCATTTGCTAGATAAAGAAACTTCTAATTCGAAAGATGCTGGGTCTGTAACTTTAGATCTCTACAGCCTTTCTTGCTTTTGAGCAATGAGCATCTATCAATTCTGGATATACAGCTCTACACATTTGGTTTCTCCAGGTGGGTTGATGCAACACCACGAAAAGTCAAATGCTTCCACAGCAAGTCCCCAACCCTAAGATAAAGCTACCACTTACGACCGGAATAGAGAGAGAGCCAGCCTTTTAACTAACTGCTCCATAACTACTGCTGCATTGAATATATGAAGAATTAACACTAGCATCTTTTGACTTAAACATAATTTCTATTTTTAATTGTTACCTTTAATATTTTTGCCACTTACTTCATCTTTTCTTAGTCTTAACGCTCCTTCTGGTATATATCTTGAACTGTTCTGACCAATATAACTTCTCGCAGAAGTCTTTCTTTTCCCAATCTCACCAACGACCACAGACGATCCTAAATCTTCCGAGAACCACCTCCTTACTGTTTTTCTTGCATCCTCCTGCAGCTACATATCAGGAGGCATGGAGGGCTTTACGGTAGAAGAGAACTGGTAAGTAGCATTGTTATATGGAGATTCTGCCCATTCCTCGCCATTTTCACTGCGCATCATAAAGTCCATATCCATTTTTAGGAACTTCTTTACAGGTGCTGTATACATGTATGTTCCGTTTTTTCGTCCCTCCATATAGTTACCTCTTTTAGGTTTAGAAGTTTGCTAAATAACATGCTCTATCATCCATAAGATAAGGTCCTCCCCATGGATAAGGTGCATTTTCCAAACCACCACGAGCAGCATATTCCCACTCTGCTTCGGTAGGAAGTCGAATCTCACTGGTTTTCTTTCCTTCGAGCTACTGTTATAGTCTGATTTTGCTTTTGTTTATAATCTGCAAAAGCTCGCCTGATCCCAAGTAACCCCCTACAACAGGATAATCTTTTATAAAGCCTTATGCAAAAATATTGGTCAAACAAGGGTTCATTATAAGCATAGTTGAAATCCTTTAATCCAAACCATAGTATCTGGATAAACTGCTATACTCGTTTTCTTTATATGGGTAATATTCTTCTGCTTATCTTGCAAATCTCTCCCACTCATATCTACAGAGCAGTTTTGTATCTATAACTCTCTGATTATTAACTCTTTTATCAGGAGCCACATACATAGATTCCAAAAACCTCTGCATATTTAGCATCTGGATAACTATTAATATTCCACTCTAAAGGAACAGACCAATCCAGTCTTTTAGATTCATTGTATCCGTTTCTTCCTCCTGATTCTACAATTTATCATATCCAGACTTGTTTTCTTCCCCTCCTTTTTGTGATAAATAGCATAATTAGGCGCCCTCCATTTTCTACCTCCTCCTGTGCTTCCTCCGCACTCCTGCAGCCTCAGCCAAGAGAGTTCTAGCGATAGAGTCTCTCACATAGTTAATAAACAATCTATACTGTGCATTGGTAACCTCTGTTTCATCCATATAAAATGAAGAAACAGTAACTGTCTTCAAAGGAGAACTTTTTCTGGTGTCATGGTAAAAATCCATATCCGCTTGTCCCATTATGAAAGAACCTCCTGCAACAGAACCATCCCATGGTCTTTCTGCAATAAAAAGATTTTGAACTTTCTCTGGATACTAATTCTCCCTTTGTATCAGGTCTTCCGGCACTCCTTTTTCCTCCGAAAGAACAAGAGACCGCTAAGAGGCAGCGGAAATTAAAAGAACTATTCTTCTCATTATAATCTAATTGTATTAACATTTATTATACCACTTTGTATAACGGAAAATTTAACAAAATATTTTCCTGTTTTACACTGACTCTACTGTTACAGATTTCGCCAAATTTCTTGGCTGATCTACATTTGCTCCTCTATAAACAGCTATGTAATAAGCCAATAACTGCAAAGGAACGGAAGCCACAATCGGTGAAAAACATTCAGAGGTTTCAGGGATTTCTATAACATAATCCGCCATGAAAGCCACCTGTACATCACCTTTATTTACAACAGCTATAACTCTTTCCCTTTCTAGCTTTTAATTTCCTGAACATTACTACAATTTCTATCATAATGCCCTTTTTAGGGCAATGATTACAATCGGCATATTCTCATCAATCAAAGCAATAGGATCCATGCTTCATCTCTGCAGCTGGATATCCTTCAGCATGAATATACGAAATTTCTTTCAGTTTCAACGCTCCTTCCAAAGCCGCTGGATAATTATATCCTCGCCCCAAATATAAGAAATTAGCTGCATTAACAAAATTTCTTGCTGTGTGTGATTTTCATGTACTTTCCAAAACTTCCTCTATAGGAAGAGTATCAAGTTCGTAATCAGCCTCATGAAATCAGCATTACCTAAAATTACCATTATGTTTTAATAACTTCAGGGCAATTAAAAGACAATATTGTAAAGCTGAGCTGCCAAGGCCTTTGTGAAAGCTGACCCCAATCTCTGGTCCACAGGCGTGTAAGAACCCGCATTTGTAACCCTCGCAATCGAAGAGTCTACAACATTACCATTCATAAACAAACGCTCCTCTTTCCTTAGCCAGTTTTGTGCCTCCATAGTATCTGCAGTTTTCTCCTGATTGAGAAATTGCAATTACAACTTATCTTTATTTGTAATAATTGATTTCTATATCTAAATTCCGATGCATATTCTACCTCTACAGGAATTCTCGCAAACTCTTCTATCAGATATCTCCCCATCAAACCTGCACTGCCAAGATGTCCCACAAGCAATAATGATAATTCTCTCCGCTTTATTAATTCTCTCCAAATGATCCGTATACCAGCCATTTTGATAATTCCTTCATCTACCAATAGACGACCTCTCTGTGGTATCGTCATGGATGGATTTAGGTTGTTCAAAAATTTCTTTAAGCATAAAATGCTCACATCCACCCTCTATCTGTTCTGAAACTTAACTGCAGCTCACGAACAGCAGGGCTTATCTTTTGATTATCTCAGGTGAGACGAATTTCTACCTCCATCACCAAGGCTTATAGTCGCCATATGCTCCTCTTTCCAAGGTAAATTAGCTTCTTTATAGTAAATTCCACAAATGGAGAAGCATCAGAAGCTGTACATCATTCATCATCCCAAACCTATTGCTAATGGAGCGCTCAATCTTGCCACTACTAAAAAGTCACTGGAAATCGTCATGCATCACTGTGTGATAGCATAAGCTCCCATAAACTTCATTTATTCAATGCAGAACGAACGGCCTCTGGAAAAGAAAAGTCTCACTGTCCAAATCCATAAAATACTGGACAAGATTTGACCTCTATATCTAGCTTCAGATGTGAAAACTTTTTCTATAAGCATTGTTTTAATAGTCGCACCATAATTTTTCTTATGATTCCATTTATGCACTACTGCTGTTTTTCCGTTATTAGATAGCGGGTGTGACGTTTATATCACTCTTGGCGCTCCATGAGTTGCCCATCGGTATCCAGTCCCATTCTACATGCGCTTTCACTCTCTTCTAAATCTTTGAGACACTTTTACTAAATCACTACTTTTACACCTTTTGGTTTTTGCAACTTGAAAGTCGCAGTATCACTGTCCAAAACTATACCTGCAACGATCACCAACCTCTATATTCCAGCCTCACGAAGACGTTGATAACAATGTCGCAGCATCCTAGAAAGCCTGTATATCCAACAATTCCGCACATAATCCACCTTATTTTACATGTATAAGTACCTAATAACCTTGGTCTGCATTGACTGCAGATATTAGTTCCCACACACAGCTCTATTAGGAGAATACACATTAGTATTAGTAATCCCTCACTGACCAATGCTCCATTATACTCAGTGGATAACCTCCATATTACCAGAATTATATCTTTGCTGCTGCTGCTCTACAATATCTTTCACCGTTTTTGTGATATTAACATCATAGTAGGATGGGTTTGCGTTTGTCGCATAAGCTGTTGCTAATTTCAGAAATGATTATTATATAGCATCGCTTTAACATCAGCAATAAAATCCGCTTTCTCCTTCTTTTTCACAAGAAATTATCTCGTTTGGTATAACTATTATTCCAAACCGGAAGTATCTGTATATAATCTCATCTCAGCAGAGACTATTGCTACTCTTTTTGTCTCTTCGCAATGCTAAGAGCTTCCATCGCATTTTCATGGGCCCATTTTTATACCGCTCCTGGACCCACCCATTCACGCATACATAAAGAGAGAGGGTCTCTCCATTAGTTCTGTCTATGCTAGCCATTACATTATTAAAAATAGTGTGCTTCGACAGATATCTGGCATGGAAATGAACATTTGGAGAAGCTAAGCTAAAAAGAATAAGTCCTCTTTTCTATCTGATGGCTATCTCCATGTATTGTAATACATAGTCATTGTAACTCGATCTGGACCAAAATTTTATCAACATACCATCATTTTCCTGAGTTGAAATTTAAGTCCTTTAAAATACCTTGATAGAGTACTTTGCTACTCAACCCTGAAGCTCGCTTTGTTAGCTACTATGTTTGAAATAACTAGCATTGAGAGAAATTCTGAGTCCTGCATCTTTTGTTAAAAGAGCTGTATTATCTGAAGTTTTACTTTATACTAACAGCAATAGAATTTCCCCGTAAACGACTTTTTGTTCCTAATAAAGTCTGCTGTTACAGTTTTATGTTTGACAGAAAATTTCCGTTCCTGCACTTCCTAAATCTGTTGTCGTCGTTCATTGATAGTCATTGCACTTACAGGATTACCATACGTTTACTGCACTATATGCTGTAAGTGTCTGCTTCATGCCTGACCTTTATATACGTAATATTAGCAGATTTGATCGATGTTGTGCTGTGGCATCATATCTGGTTTAATCTCTAAAACAACAGAATCCACCCACCGGATTAGTTCCAAAATCCAGGAGCAGCACTTTAGACAGTCTCACTTGAGTAACAAAGGCGGAGTTTCTGCAGACAACGGACTGACTTTCAGAGAAAACACCTTAATGTTGCTCAGAAGTACATTGGTAACTCAGCCTTGCTACATCATTGTTGGGTAACATTATAAGCAACCACAGGTCATAAGCTGCTTGTTCTTGCGTTTCATTACTTTTCACTGCGACGACCATCTGCATCCCAGGTGCATCCCACCGCAATACTCCCCAAAAACAACAGCGAGAATAAGAATAACTTATATCACTCATTTGTAAACTTTACAATTTAATCTTCTAATTCAGGACTTTGGCGTTTCAGATTGTTTGTAAGCATTCTCCAAAGTCTTTATCCACTTTTTATCTCCTTTTATAAGCTCATCTACCAATCCCATACTCTGCCATAAAATCATTGTAGGGTGTTCAGTAGCCTTCACATCAACAATATTATCAAATGCTACTAATTTCTGAGACACTTCCACACTCCTAACACGACATCCTCTTCCTTTATATATAGACAACACAAATTTTGTATCCTGAAAATAAGAACTCGACTTATAATAATACTCTAAGATATATCGGTATAAAACCGACATCAAACAGCCACCCTAAATAAACAACATCTGGGAACCCAGTTTAGTATTGTTTTCATTATACTTGCAAAGAAAATGTGCTCTCTCTCATCATTATCTTCAAAAGAGTTTCCTTCCTCTATCTGTAATGTGTTTCTCTTTGAAATATTCTCATTATCAATAAAATACACCTGAAGCCTCACACTCATAGAGCAGGCTGCTGTGATCAAAGGGAGGCGAGTCCAAATCATTACTAGCTATTATCATCCCACGATGGACGAATCACCCATGCATTGATACTATCAACTTATAGCACCAAATTTAGGCATAAAAACCCTAACATCATTCCCTTCGTGATGCATCTTTCAAAGCCATTTTATTCACTGCACTCACAGCGTATTTGCTTACCTCATTATAAGGGAACATTTCTGTGGTGACGCATATACATTTACTTTGGTTTGACATACTTATACCTTTTGATTCTAAAAAGAATTCATCATGCAAGAGATTTACAAAATTTTACATAAAAATGTAATTCATGTAGAAAATTAGAACCCTACGAGTGCAGGGTTCTAATTATAGTAGAAATGCCATTTAAAGCGTAGATACAATCTGTTCTGTTAGTGAAATTCCGATTCTATCCTGCGCGCAATTGGTAGAAAGCTCCTGAGAGGAGTTAATGAAACTTTTCGGATGAGATAGAATACTCTTGGGCGTAGGCTCATTGATGGTTCCTCCAGCCGACTAGCCAGTTAATTCACCACACCAAAGCTAAAAGCGCTTCTTCACCACCTACTCCACCTCTGGTTCACTGAAAGTCGCTCCATTTTTCATTAAATCAATTCTGACCACACACAAATTCTTTTCGAGCTGGAACATGTAAGCGTAACGAAATCTGCTTCTTTCAGAACTTCTCCTTTAGACTGTGTTTTGATTTCTAAACTCCACTGACTGCCCATTATTGAAAATTCTACTTTTAAATTTACTCAACAAATTATCCACCACAAAACTCGCATCCCTGAGACCTAAAGCCATTTTAGCATCTCACAGCCAATTCTGCACAAACCAATTGATACCTGATTATTTTCCTCTCAGCTCTACGCCTTTTGTATAAAGCTAAGCCCACCAGAATCGAATCTTCTACTGGCGTTTCGGTTAGAGTCAATGTTAAAAATCGACATCCTGACAAAGTGAGCAAAAGCCAATTCTGCCACAGATGCTGACATTTGAAGCCGCAGGTGTAGAGTTGAACCACATTGATACACACTACTCTGTGCGCACATCTACATTACATTCCTACCCCCACCTCTACCGGATGACTTTTCGGGGAGTGGACTGACATCTATGATATCCTTTCTTACTTTGGTTTGCACTACGCACTAGAAGCGTTCTCACTTGGTTTCATTGATAGAAGGACATAATTCTTCCAGTGGAACTTTGGTTGTAATCACCTCAAAACCTGCTTTTTGGCAAAACCATCAATAACTCAGACTAGCATTCCTAAACCGTCATTTTGCTAATACTTTCATAATAATAGTCTAAATAAATTTCTAAGATGAAGTTATCCCACAGGTAGATGGTTTGACTAAATATTTGATATTTCCAGACTAAAACTAGCCCATATAATTTGTCCTCTGCACAAATGGAAGAGTGGTTTTCACCAGCCAAATGATGAAGTTTTGGGCGTAATCACGGCAGCCCAGCGAGGTTCATGCACCGCTGCTTTCTGTTTTGTTTCAATGCAAGGGAGATACTGCTACGCAGAGGCTGGCTGTCCTGCATACCAGTCACCAACTGAGGACCACCTTTGAAGTCTGCTCCCACTGCGGGAGAATCCTATAAACAGGCCCGCTCTGGGAGGCGTATGCAGGAGGAACTGGGATCAACAGATGATGCAGAAATCAACATACAGCGATGTAAGGCACGAGGCTTTGCATGAGCTCGACTCATGTTTTCACTGGACTAATGGTATTTCAGCTTCGCACCCGGAGGGTTCTCAAGTACTACATGATCCACAGAGATCGATGATGACAGAAAACCGAAAACTCACAGAATGGTATTAAATAATACCATCGAATACACTACACAGCATTATCATGAGGTGTGCCAGTGTTTTCCATATCAACTGTTGCTGCACAGTTTGACTACAGCAGGTGGAGATGCATGTTTGGGGAATGGCTCTTTATCTCAAGCCTAGATACATCTCTCACTCCCAGAAATTTAACAAACCTCTAGGGACAAGCGAAAGATCTCCCAAAAGGAAATTTCTGCTATCAAACACGCCCAAGAACTAGGAAGCTTTTCACTATAAATCTGAACAAATTCACTGCGAGATGGTCCTAGCCAACGGGCTTTTGATGGGCAGGACAAGGTCATTATCATCAAAACTGATAAGAAGACTTATAGAAAGATGAGATGCTTACGGCACAACTATGATAGGGAGGTTTGAGTACGATTTAGCCAGCAAATCATCGCAAAGGAATTTGGAGGCGTTTATGAGCAACCATTTTATGATAAATTATTGTTTGGAAACTATACATTGGTTTCACTTCTATTTCCCTGCACTGACAGGAGATACTGCAGGGTGGAATTTAGTAGTTTTGGAGGAATATGGCTCTTTATTCAAGCCATTATACCATCAATTTTCTGTACAAAGAATTTGAAGCAAACACTGAGTGTAATGGGAGAACCAGCAGATGCGCTAAAGAAAAATTTTACTGCTAAATCCACCCACCTGATAAATGGAGGGTTTTCAGCAAAGAAAATAAATCTGGATAGATTCAAAAACTGAGAGATGGTTTCAGTGAACAGGCTGTTGATGGGCAGGACTGAGGTCGTCATCGTCAAAACTGATAAAGACTTATAGAAAATGAACGCCAGCTGCAACGCTGACCATGACAAAGGAAGTTTGGTATGATTTACTACAAAATCATCGCAAAAGGAATTTGGAGAGCGTTTATGACAACAACAATTTTATGAAAAAGTCTTTATTTTCGCTCTTTTGTATTGGCTTCATTCTTGTGGCGGAACAGAGAAAAAGTAAATGCTGATACCATAAAACCAGCATTTCTGACAAAATGCAGAGAAAATAGAAAGGATAAATTTATTCCTGAAACAGGATGGAGATACTGATGCAAAATGTACATTTAGTGATAACCAAAGATTCTATTAGCTATCGTCTTACAGAAGCGCAACTGATGACCACCGCACATTTGTCACTAAAATAACAATAATAAAAGAGTTGGGAGGCGTTCGACTGATAAACTGATTTAGAAAGATTTTGAAAAGGGAAAACCGAGCAAAAGAACTGATAATGGATCTCTACCATAAAATCAAATAAACGGATAAAAGAATATTCTAAAACTAATATTCAAAACAATACAACTTGGGATTACATTTACCAAATGAAATTATAGACATAATATACTGACATTTATAACCATTTAAATTTGAAAATAGAAAAAAAACAGCACTTTATAACAAACATGTAGAACTCGGCGCTAAAATGGTGCCTTTCGCTGGTTTGATATGCCTGCTCGAAATACGCTGGCGTGACGGAAGAACATTTCGCGTGAGAAAAGCAGGAATGTTTGATGCTGTCGCACATCGGGACAATTCATCGCCGGCCCAGGCGCAAAAGACCTTCTGCAATGTATGTAACGACCAGCTAAATACGCTGACTGTCGGAAAGCCCAGTATTCCTGCCTTCCAAACGGAAAAGGAGGAATGATGGATGACCTCATCTCTACAAAATGGCGGATGAAGTATATTTCGTGGTGGTCAATGCTTCTAACATTGAAAAGACTGGAATCATATTTCTAAATTCAATGAAAATTCGGAGCAAAACCAGCCAGCATTTCCGATAGAAACTTCTCTAATCTTCATCAAAGGGCCTTTGGCAACACAGATTTTAAAATAACAACATAATCTTTAAATCACTTATTATCATTTCACTATCGGAACGGTGGATGGCGTGCAGGGGATGTAATCATCTCAAACACGAACCACGGGAAGCGGCCCGGATTTGAGATTTATTTTAAGAGTGAAATTTCCGAGCAGCTCTGGAACGCCCTTACAGAAGCAGGAAAGGAAGCCTCGTGCCATGCGGACTGGCAACAAGAGATACACTGTGAGATTAGAAAAAGGATTCTGTCTTTATGGCAATGATATTGATTCTACCTCGCCGCTGACAGGGCTGGAGCTGGATTACAAAACTTGGGAAGGCGATTTTATTGGATGCTGGGTGCAAAAACAGAAAGAAGAAGGCGTTTCGCGCGCAAGTTAGTTGGTTTTGAATTACTAGATAAGGCGTTCAAGATTTTGACTACCCTGTGGTGGATCTGAAGGAAATGTCATCGGAAAATGACTTCTGGGACATCTTCGCCAATGAAGAAAATAGGACTTGGGCTGGCTTATGTAAAAACTGAATTTTCTAAACCAGAGATCTGCTGGCTCTTAAAATAAAAATAAAACATTCTAAGGTGGTGGCTTCTTTCGTTTAGATTTAATTAAATTTTTAGATTATATTTATGAAAAAACATTGCATTGTCTTGTTGAGCATCATTTGTTAACAAGGCTCAGCTATTTGACATTAGTACATTCCTGTAATTTCTACATTTTATTTCTACCAAAAGTAATCTTTATCCTCATGTATTGAGCTAAAAACAAATTCAAATTATTGGTTTTGAAAACTTGGCTTTAAGTGGGCGAAAAGAAGACAAGCGGTGAGACTTTTGGGACAAGGATATTTTTACCTTGAATTTACCAAAGTGAAAAATGAACAAGAGTTTTTCAAGCAAATGCCAGGCTAAAGAAAACGGAAGGTATTTGAAATCATGCAAGGAGATGTTTCTTGGTACGAAGATATTTCAGCTACAGAGCTGACACTTGGGATGCCAACTACGAGCTTTGAAGACTATTATTTCGTAAAAGGCGACGGATTGTAAACATCCTGTAAAAGGCCGATACAAACTAAAGCTCTGCTCTGACAAACCAGAAATCGCGGAAAGAAGTAGAACTGAAATGGTGGGCGACGATATCAGAGAAATTTTAGAAAAATACAACCCGAAAGTGAAAAGCACTTTTCAAATTTGAAAGAAGTGCTTTTAATAAATGATTTAAAATTAGATGCATATTTCTATCGGTTCACAAGTGCAGACTAAATTCCCTATCGCCGCCGTCATCACCCTTGATACCGAGCGAACATGCTCACAATCGATAGGATACACCTTTCTGGTGTAAGGCTTGTCCCAAGCATCAGCGATAACTTCTATTCCGTATGCGGGCATTTTTCAAAACATTATTTTCTCTGTCTGCTTGTCCTTCTTCTATTTCCACGTTCTCTCTTCTAATGTTAATTAAAAGCCTCTTAAAAGCGGTCAAGTTCTTCTTTGCTTTCGGATTCTGTCAGGATATCATCAATGTTCCTGCAGGAAAGACACCGTGAGGAGCGTGAGAAACCGTAATCCACCAAAGCCCTTTTCGCAATCTCTCCCACTTCTATTCCGAGCTTTAAAGGTCTAATATCTACAATGCATTCATGAGCTACGCGCCCGGTAGGTACTGAAAAGAATGAAAATGGTCTTTAATACATCTTTTAGATAATTAGCATTGGTATTGCATATTCTGTCGATTTGCAGGCCTTCTGCTCCCCGGCAATAGGCATAAAGTATTCAGCGCCTAAGCGGCCAAGGCGCCGAAGGCCGGGCGGGGCCTTGCGATACTCAATGCAGTATCTAAGATATTAGACCATTTTCATTCTTCTCGACAGTCAATGGGCGCGTAACTCGAGTATTGTGAATAATGGTTGCGCTGGGCGTGGAGACAACGCGGCTGTGGTTACGACTTGCGCTCACAGTGATGTTTCCTGGCGGGGCGATGAGCCGACGATCCGGCGAAGAACGACGCCGGCAATCAACATTAGAAAGAAATCGCGAAATAGAAGGACTGCAAACAGACGGAAAATGTTTTTAATGCTCACGCCACCAGGCTTTAAGGTATTATCATGATATGAGTTCACCAGAGAAAGCGATGTGTCGTTGAGCCAGAGGCGGGAATCTTCGCTTCGGCGGTGGACCGATAACGGCGATAGTTGAATGCGCAACGAACCGACTCAAGCGCCATCTGAGCCCAAAATCATCATTAAGCGCTTTCAGGTTGAAGAATGCTGCTTACTTTCATTGTATTTTTAAGGCTGCGATGTCTTGTCGCCCACCATTGATCTGCTTCACTAAAACCTGGTTGTCGAAACTTTGCCAGTTTTTCTTCGACGCTTTGAGGATGTTTGTCTCGTCTTACCGAGCCAGTCTTCGACCAACTCGTGGTGCGCTCTGGCGGCATCTCCTTGCGTGTTCAAATATTTCGTTTCTTCAGCTCTGACATTGTCGGCTCTTTGTTCGACCACTATCTGGTTAAATTCAGGTATGTCGCGTCCCAGGAATATGCCGGCAGTCGCTCTGCGGCCGTTTTCAAGGTGATGGATGATTGCAACTCGGCTCTGTGGGGGTTAAGGGTGGCCGGTGAAACTGTTGTCGATGAAGTGGTCGGCTGGGGCGCTGTGTGAAATGATGTCGGCAGGTCAAATGCAGGTGTTTTCGCCGTGTCTGGGGCAATTAATCAGCAGGCGGGCGTTTTACAGGTCTGTTCTTGTTGGATGATAACGGATTCAGTTTGAAAATTCGGTTTTACATAAGCCGGCCAGTCTGTTTTCTTCGTTAACGTGACATTCATGCATCACCACAGAAGATGATCGTCGTCTTGGAACATAACTGTCTGGTAATTCAAACCAACCCCAACTGGCATGACGCCTTCTGTTTTGATTGGCGTCGCAGGCTGCTGGTTTTGATCCGGCCCGCGAGATGAAATCGTCATCCGTTATGGCGGAATCACTGTCTCGGTCAACATCTCTGCTTTCGCGCAGACGCTGTGAGGCGTTCAAGCTTCGAGAGACTTCGCTCTTAAAATGCGTCTGCCGTCCGCGCTGACGTTTGGATCCTGCGCGTCACCGTTCCGACAGTGGTGAGGGATTTCGGAAGATTGGTGCTGGTTGGCACTGCCGTCTGTTGCCGAAACGCTGACGATTAAGCTATCGATGTTCGGTCGTTGGTACATTGGTGAAATGTGATTCGGTCTTTCAATGTTGGCGTGACCACTGGCTCTCATCCACTCTTCTGCGTCAGTGATCCTGTTTTGGGCGGAACGAGGCTGGGCTTTCCGACGGTCGGCGCATGTTGATGGGCACATGACCGCAGAAGGTGCTGGGCCATGCTGTTCCCCATTATGACCGTCGGCATTCCTGCTGCGGCGGGCTCGGCGAGAAAGGCACTGTTCTAACCGGTCTGTATAAATGTGTTCATTTTCCTGGGGTGCATCGGTTATATGTCGGTATGTCTGCCAGTTGTTTGATGATAATCCCCGGTGTTTTGAATGACCAGTTTGGAATATTCTTTGTCATTTTTCATGCAATTTTGATGGTATCGTTCTTTAACTCGGACTCCTTTCCGTCTTCTGGAAATCGAACTGTCAATGAACCTCCCAATCTTTATTGTGTTAATGACAAATTGCTATGGTTTTATCGGTTACGCCTTCTGGCCAGACGATAAACGTAATGGAGATGTTGGTTATCATGATGTACCATTGATGTCTGTTCAAAATAGAGGTGTCGCTCTGTTCTCTGCGTGCTGTTTTCCGTGAGGATATCGGTATCGGCGTTCTCTGTTCCGGCCTGAAGCCAATGAACGAAATGAAACTGTAAGGTGTTTGACTGTTCGCGTGCCTTTTTCAAATTCCTTTAGATATTCGGTAAATCATGCCAAACATCGGTCGTTGCTGATCTGTAAGTCTTTATCAGTTTTGACGATGACCTCGTCTGGCCTGTTCGCTGGGACCATCTCGGTTTGAATCTGTCCGGGTATTTTTGCTGGTCGGGTGGTTTAGCGGTAAAGTACTGTTTGGCAACTGCTGTTATAACGTTGCTTCCAGTCTTTATTGTAAAATTGATGGTATAATGACGGATGGTGGGGCCTGCTGATCACGTGCGAGAAATGGGGTGAAACCAGTAAAAATGGTTTAAACAATAGATTTTTTCATAAAAATAGTTTGTTCATAAGTGCTTGCCCTCCCAAGTTCGCTGCTGTGGAGTCGTGCCAGGCTTCCTGTCGGTTAACGTCTATGGGTCTTCTTATCCGGTTTGATGATGACGCCCGTCAACCTGTTGACAGGACCATCTCTCGGTTTTAATTTGTTCGGGCAGTGGCTTCCCGGACGGGCGTGTTTGACGGCGAGAGCTCGCTGAAGATCGTTTGTCCCGTGAAGGTTTTGCGCTAAATTCTTTTTGGAAGGGTGAGGAATGTGTCGGCGAATGAAAAGCCATTCAGTATGGTTTCTGCTGTATTCCTGTCCGGCTCTGGCTGGAAATAAGCGAAATAATGTGAAAATGATTCAAATCAATTTTTCATGTTTCCAGCAATGGTTGATGTGCAAACCGTTCTTGTCGGTTTTTCTGGGTTTTCTTCGTTTTATGTCCCGTCTCTGTGGTGACGGATACGAACTCACTCCGGGCGGGCTGAAATTGTCCGTCGGTGTATGGTTGACTCGTGCTCCCAAAGCCGCCTTCCTCGGCTTTATAGATGGTGGGGAATTTTCTCTGTCGTGAGAAGTCAGTTCCCCTCACCATGCTCAGGCAACACTGCTGGGATTCCCTCGCGAGAACGGGAGGCGCTGCGACCAGTCAGCAGACAGACGAATGTGGAACTCCGGCCCGGCTAACACTGATGTTCTCCACAGGTAAACAAAGGCAGAAAAGCATGATGCTGCCCCACCTAAATCAGACTCTGCTGTTCGTGCATGGGCTCGTCGTTTGGACGATTAAGGCTGCTTTTCTTCCGTTTGGTCGATGAATGAGTTTAACGGTTATGAAATCGTCGAGCTGTTCGTCAGTTATTTCGTGGAGTAACTATTGATGAAGTTGTTGAAATGACCGTGTGGTGATGGCAAATGACGGTTTGAACGCCGATCGCAGGCCAGTGGTTTAACGGGTTTTGAAGGTGATTACAGGAAGAATGATAAACGCATCGAAGAAACCAGAGGTGAGGCGCTTCTGGTGCGTGGTGCGACCGTGAAGATATCGCCGTGCCTCCGCTCTCTGTCATCGACAGGCGGGGCGAAAATGAGCGTATAGATGAGGAACCCGCGAGCATCAATGTGTCACCGCAAACTGATCGGCATCTGTGTTGAGTGATTTTTTGCTCATTGTTTTCGAGATGTGGGCCACAACGGTTCTATTCAGCTCAGTGAAAT